>OGYW01000927.1_pt1 | contig 27451 bp, 13 predicted proteins | sample 1576621 | NCBI WGS metagenome assembly OGYW01 (sample SAMEA3541528, study PRJEB24748) | human gut metagenome | biome: human gut; feature: human-associated habitat; material: faeces | place: China | collected 2012 | reverse complement strand
ATTTATGACCCTTTGCTTCTGTCTTTACTGTGTTTCTGCTTAGTTCCTTGTTGCAGACTGTACAATAAACTACTTCATCATAGCTTCCACCTTGTTCACATGTTGCTTCCGTGGCATTTTCAATCTTTACTTCGCCTTCAACATGACCCTTGGCTGGAATTGTTGTTATTTCTTTTCTTTCATCACAACGTTTACAATGAATTGACTTTACTCCTGTTTCTTCACAGGTTGCTTCTTTATCAACTGTAAAATCATTATCCCAATCATGTCCTAAGGCTTCAACTTTTTCTGTCTTTGTCTTTCCACAGACTGTACATTCAAATGTCTTAACTCCTTCTTCTGTGCATGTTGGTTCTGTGGTTACCTTGCCCTCGTTCCACTTGTGACCTTTTGCTTCTGTCTTTATTGTTTTTCTGCTTATTTCTTTGTTGCATACTGTACAATAAACTACTTCGTCATAACTTCCTCCAGCTTCGCACACTGCTTCTGTTGCATTCTCGATTTTCTTCTCGCCTGCTACGTGTCCTTTTGCCGGAATAACTGTTTCATCCTTCTTGATGTCACATCTCTTACAATGAATTGACTTTAGACCTGTTTCTTCACAGGTTGCTTCCTTATCTACTGTGAAATCATTGTTCCAATCATGTCCTAAGGCTTCTACTTTTTCTGTCTTTGTCTTTCCACATACCATGCATTCGAAGGTTTTTACTCCTTCTTCCGTACATGTTGGCTGGGTGGTTATCTTTCCATTATCCCATTTATGGCCTTTAGCCTCTGTTTTTACTGTATTTCTGCTTAACTCTTTGTTGCAAACTGTACAATAAACTACTTCATCATAGCTTCCACCTTCTTCACATGTTGCTTCCGTGGCATTTTCAATCTTTACTTCGCCTTCAACATGTCCCTTGGATGGAATTGTTTCTTTTTGTACATCAGTTATTTTTTGGTCATTGTATGTTCCGGTTGCTGTGTGTGTTATGTTTCCATCCTCCTCGCATGTTGCTTCCGTTCTGGTTGTTTCCACATCACAGTCCACTTTAATAACATGCTCACTATTATATTCGCATGTGTACACAGCCTTACATGTACTATAATCATCTGACCACTGAAAATCCGGTCCTATGTAATTATGAATACAGATTTTGTTTACTTTAGTTGTTAAATCTGCAATATTGTATTCCTGTTTTGTAGCGTTTGAATCTGTAAGTTCATCTACAACAAGCTGGAACTTACCTGATACATTCTCATTCTTTATAGCCTTAAAGGTCAATTTAATAACCTGTCCGTCAGCCTTTATATCGTCTGTTGACATAAAAGCAAATTTAACTTTTCCTTTATTAGATGTTGAAGCATTTGTAAATGAATTCTTCAAAATGCTCTCTGAAAATGATGCACTTTGAATCTCAAATATATCACTGTCATATTCAAGGGATGCTGTCATTGCAGCTATTCCTGAATTGCCTGCCAAATCTATTGTTACATCAAATGTTTCCTGTGAATCTATTGAATCAGGTCCATTTACTGTAAAAAGATTATCGGACTGACTGTCTAATGTTGATATTGAAGTCTCATAGCTTCCCTCAAAAACACATTCCTGTAATTGTTCATTAGTTACCACTACATCTGTTAAAGAGATATAGCTATATGTTGATTTCTCTAAAGGTATAAACTCCATATTCAGAAATTTCATCGTTGTTGTAGAACATTTATTAAAAGCATAGGCTACCTTAACAGTTCCTTCTTCAACCTTATTATATGAAACAATTAAGCCTTCAACATTTTTGTTAGCTGTGACTTTCTGAAATCTTACCTGCTCCTCATTATAATGTAAAATAAAGCTTCCGGACATTACTCCTGCATTGCGACTAAAGCCAAACCTGCACTGTACTGTATCATTAGCATTAGCATCTGTAGTTCCTTCTAGGTTAACCTGATAATTATCACTAAGTGGGTTATCAACATTTATGGTTAATTGTGAATCAATATTAAAGTCTATGTTAGAAAGATTTCTGTCATATGCTTCATTTATATTCGTATTAAATACACACTGTTCGCTTCCTACGAAGTCAGCTGTATATGTAATTGCAAACAATTCTTTATCAGTTACCGACAAACCATTGCCATTAATTAATGCTATTTTAACTGTACCCTGACTCTCTTTGGCTGATGTTATTGTTGATCCAAGCTCACTGCTAAACTTGCATTCTTTATAGCTAAGCTTCTCATTGTCATATTTAATTAACATTTGATAACTGCTTAGATTAGTTATTCCTGTTCCATAATAATGTATTGTAACAACACCATTACTCTGTTCATAAGACGTCCATATTCGTGGATTTGTGTCTGCTTTTACTATTGTATTAGCAGGGACTATTGCCCCTGCTAATAATGAAACTACAAGAACGATGCTTACAATGAATTGATAAATTTTATTCTTTATTTTCATTTAAACACCTTCCTTACTTAAACTGAGTTATTTCTCCTGTTGCATACTGCAAAATTCTCATGGCATCTACTGCTGTAATCTTACCGTCACCGTTAACATCTGCTAAGCCAAGTATTGCATCTGTAGGATTATCAAGTAATGCCAGTTTCAATGCAAGCATAGCATCTACTGCCGTTACTTTTCCGTCCATATTTACGTCGCCTAATTCATAGCTTGTGGCACTTGAATTAACAAGAACAATAATGCTTGCCTTCTGGCTGCTCTTTTCAAGCGATGCTGAAATAACTGCATAACCATTGCCTTTTGCTATAATAATCCCGTCTGAATTAACTTCTGCAACTGCAGTATTACTTGATGTCCACTGAATATTTCTCTTCTGGTTACTTGTTTCATTTCTAATCTGTGCATCGGCTGTATATGTTTCATCAGCATACATTGTTACAATATCCTGTCCAAATTCCACATATGCTTCATCCTTAAATATTTCAATTGGGATTTCACACTTAGCATTGTTATAATATGCTGTTACTGTAGTAGAACACGGCTTAGTAAGTTCAAATACACATGTTCTTCCATTATCTGTTGATTCAATAAGTCTTACTGCTTCGTCATTGTATGACCAGTTAATTGTTGCTATTGAATCTAATGGTTTGGCATTTACCTTTATAGTAACAATATTTCCAACAGTTCCTGAATACTTCTTGCTTTCTGAAGTAATCTCCTTTACAGGAATCTCATTAACAGTAACATATACATATTCACTTACACCATCACTATTTATACACATTTTAGTTCCGCCACTTTGAATAGCTGTAAATGAACCGTCCTCGTTCTGTTTCAATATGGAAGAATCATAACTATATTCAACATAATCATGATATGTAGCATTAGCCGGTGATACTGTTACCTCAGGTGTAAAGGAATCGCCTATGTCTAATGTAACACTTGAATTCTTAGCCTTTATACTCTTAACAGGAACATATTCACTCTGTTCAATAAATGATATTCTATCCTGGTCATAGTCAAGATTCTCTACTTCCACACCATTAATCTTTACACTTGTAATTTCCGGTTTAGATTCAGTAGTCGCATTATAATAATAGAAATATCCTAATTTGCCGCCATTAATAGTCTGATTATCAAATTTATATTTATATACGCCTCCTGTACTACTAGAGCTAATATTACTTATTGAACTAATAAAACTCTTATCTGACATTTTAACTTCTAAGCTTTTTAATTTTCCTGAAAAGTTTGTTTTTAAATAAATATATTTTTCTATATTTAATTCTTTTACGACTATATCTTCATCATTGTAAACCCTTACATTAGGATCTGTAACATCGAAAGCTTCTTTGTAACTTGATACCACTACCTGATTCTCTGTTAACTGAACATCCTTCTTTCCCATATATTCAGGCTTATATGTGAATTTAAGCTCTTTAGCAGATATATATTCTGTATCAACTTCCTTGTCATCAATTACAACTTTATCATTTTCGTTGAAATTAATACCCTTAACTGTTCCTGTCATGCTCTTTCCAACTATACCTGATTCAGCTCTAACTGCCGAGATATACGCCTTAGATTCTACCGGTACTATATTCGGTTCACCGATACTACCACTATAAGCATAATTAGTACCGTCTGTTGCCTCTATATAGTATTGCAGATTTCCAACATTCATATCCTCTGCATCAATGTGCGCTGTGTAATTAATGCCTGTTGTGTTGTTCATTGCAACTGACTTATAGTTCTCTTCGCCTTCCATTCTATAGAATAAAGTTACGCCTTGTACTCCAATATTATCCTTAACTGTAGCTGTAATAGTAGCACCTACTCCATTAATTATGGACTTAAGTGGTGTATGTCTAATAACCGGTGGTTTATCATCTACTGAAGCATTAGTTGTAATATTAGAAGGTCTTGATTCAGACATTGCCGTATCTACTACTGTAAAGTAATAATAATACTTCTTTCCTGCCTCGACTTTTTTGTCTTCGTATTCTTTCTCTTCTGATGACAAAATAGATGAATTAATCTTCTTAAAGCTTCCTTCCTCTCCAGTTTCACTTCTATAAATATTAAAGCCTGCCATAGTGTCATATTCATCCTGTGTCCAGTTAAGGTAAATACTTCCAACTCTACCTTCCGACTGCAATGTTAATGCTTCTGCTCCACTGGCAGTAACATCGAATTCAAATCTTCCCCAGTCAGTTCCTGTAGTAAGCCAATGGTCATCTGCTGCAACAGCATCCTTAACCCTGAAGTACTGATGTCCCTGATTAATAAGAACCTTAATCGGCATCTTACCAACCCATTCTCTACTACTATTCCACTGTCCTTTCAATGTATAATCAGTATATGGATCATCCGGTCCGTAAGAAACCATAGGATCTGTGTTCTTATCCATATCTCTGTTAAATAATACATGAACATCATATGTTCCGTTACCAACAGTGTCTACCTTATCACCATTCTTATCTGTAATGTAAATATCAGAAACACAAGGATAAGTTTCCTCTGATGGCTTATCTAAATATGGGCTTGTAATAATATCCGCATAATTTGTATTTGTATCAAAATCAACTAACTGTTTCTGAATAAGATTCTCATCTGTAGTTCCCCAATAATTATCAGTTGCCATATAGAGCATCTTATTATCTGTACCTGCTATAACCTTCATCCATTGTGAAGTATCAGTACATGTAAGCCTGTTTAATATAGCATTATTTTTAAACTTTGTATTCTCTGTAATTCCTACGTATGTTGGATCCATATTAGGATTCAAAATTGTTTCATCATCTACATCTTCCGGATATTCTGCAAGATAATTATTTGATTTGTATGAAAAATCTATATTACCTTCATAATAATCTGTTGTGGAAACAATATAACCGCCAATTGGATTATATTGTGAAGGACCTGAACCTTTTATTTCTGTCTCACCTAATGACTTTATTTCTTTTGTATCCTTATCATAATAAAATCCATTTATAAGTTTTAACTCACCACTATTTTCTTCTCTTACATCTTTGTACAGACTCATTAACAATTTTGTGCTTTCTTCACTTTTTCCAACTGTTCCAATATGTCCACCATTTTTTACTAATGCTTTATTTGTAGCAAAATAACTATTCATTGATGATATATGGTCTTCTCCACCAAAATATGAATTATTTATCTCATATACTACATATTTTTTTCCATTTAACTTTTTAATCTTGCTAACGGCAGTGCATTCTTGAATATAATATGAATCTCCTGAAATTTTCATAACAGATATCGAATTGTGGTTATCAAATTTTGCCATATTAATCAAAAATGTACTATTTGTGTATCCTTCTGAATTATAACGCACATTGCAATTTTCAAATAGAACAGTATTATATCTTCCATCAACATCTCTAAAACCATTAAAATACGACTTATTTCTTAAATTAGACATTTTAGATTTTTCAATATAATTTCCTTTAACAAAGGAACTATCACTCTCTGTTGATATTTCACCATTTCTCATTTCACGATAATAAACCTCATCATAATCCTGCGTACAATTTAGATGTGAACCACTGCTTATGTCTATATACGGATTAGTTATATTTACATAATTCATATCCACTGTTCCATTGCCTGATTTTTCTACCTGTACTCTATATGCTTCATAGTCTTTTCCCGGGAACAGATCTATTGGCTGACTTTCCGTTCCATTAAAGTACATGTTTCCCTCTACAGATATATAAGCTATATAGTTATCCCCATATACAGAGTACTGGTCTGATGCCCAGAACTGTATCTTAGTTCCCGGTTCTACATTAACTGTTACACCTTTTGGTATTAAAAGCGAATTCTTAACTATATAGTAATTATCTGAAGTTAATGTTGTATTCTCTGTTATCTTTCCTGATAATATTGTTCCCTTTACTATATGTATGGTATATGCTGTATCTTCTAATTGGGTATAAACAGTACCGTCTTTTTCATCTAATCCATTCTTTGCCCTATAATTTATATTAAATTTTATGTTTAGATCATTAGGTGCATTTTCTTTTATCTTTACTCTTATAGGGTGTTCTACTCCTATTACTGTTTTTGAGTCATTGTATATGAAACCATTATTCTGGGTTCCAAAGCTTCCTATTTCATCTATTGCTACTTCATTATCAGATATGAATTCTACATATTGGTTATCCATTCCGTTAGTTGTAGCATTAACTGTTATGGTAACATCCTTTGCTGCTCCCCACTGATTACGAAGACCAATTGCCAGGTCTATTGTTTCACCAGGCTGGATTATTCCATCACCATTGTTGGCCTTTGATATATCCTCTGAATCGAAGGCGTATACTTCATACACATTAAGATTAGGCTTAGGCTTATTAGTTAATGAAGCTGTTAGTGATAATTTCTTATAGTTATATGTTTTTTTAACATCCTCATTGTAATAAGTTATTGTGTCCTCTGTGGCTCCCACTAACTGCCCCATTATATATCTTGATGAATATGTATCTTTGTCTTTTAATGAACTTCTAAGTATGGCAGCCTCTGCCGATACCATAGGTGCCGCCATAGATGTTCCATTCCATGTTGCGTAACGTCCATTAGGCAGTGTACTGTATATATTTACACCCGGTGCAACAACTTCGTACTCTGCATTGGCATTAGGTGCATAGTCCCAGTTAGAAAAACTTGCAAAGCTATTAGCTTCATCATATGCCATTACACCTATTACATAAGAATATGATGCAGGATACATATTTTGCCCTCCTAATGGACAATCTGCTGTTGGTATTCCATAATTTCCTGCCGCTGCAACAAGTACGCAACTATTAAATGCATCCTGTAATGCATTCTCTATTAAAGCTGAATGGGCATATGAACCAAATGACATATTAATTACATCTGCACCATTCTTATATGCATATTCTATTCCCTTTGCGATATCTGTAGAATTAAATGTTCCATCTGAGCCACCTGCTTTTATAGGCATTATTTTTGACTTATAAGCTATACCTACACCACCTACGTTGTTATTTTCCATTGCAATAATACCTGCAACGTGAGTTCCGTGTCCGTGGTCATCCATCGGTGTTTCATTTGGGTCGATTAAGTTGATTCCATGAACGTCATCCACGTAGCCGTTGTTGTCATCATCAGTACCTTTCTGTCCACTTACTTCTGCACTATTAGTCCAAATATTGTCCTGAAGGTCTTCGTGATTGTAATCCACACCTGTATCGATTACGGCAACTACTACGCCTTCTCCGGCAGTATTTCCATAGTCTTCATTGCCCCATACTGATTCAAGCTTCTGGTCCTTTAAATACCACTGCTTGTCCATTCCCTTATTGTCTTCTGCTGATGGAACAGACTCTTCACTTGTAAAGTATTTGTATACAGGTTCAGCTATTTCTACTGCATTCTGATTGTTTGTATTATCTACTATGCTCCAAATATCTTTTTCTTCTGTTGTTATTTTGTAAGATACCTGCTTAACTTCTTTTCCATTATCATCCTTTACAGTATCTTCCATAATAACTTCACTGCCTGTGGCTTTGGCATCTTTGTACCACTGTTCTTCCTGAATAGGAGTGGTATTCTTATTTTCTTTTCTGACGACTACAAAACTTCCCTTAGCTAGTTTTACGCTCTTTCTGTAGTCTTCATCTTTAGTTTCATAAATAATTTTCTGATAGTCAATCCTCTTATCAGGGTCCCCTATCTTATTATCCACATTGTTTTTGTTCTCAGACACATTAGGTTCTTTAGACTTTTCAGTCTTAGTATCTTTAATGGATACTGTGTCAACCTTTGCCACATCTGACTTGTTATCCTTTGTATTTGAAACTATTGTTTCTTTTCCTACTTTGTTACTGTTGCCATCCATAAAAGTCGATGTTGCAAAGCCTGTTACAATCAGTGCTACTGCAAGTACAACAGCAAGTACTTTTTTCTGCCAATTTTTCATAACAAAAAACCTCCTTCTACTTGTATTTTAATGTTTCTACTTTTGATTCTAGTTATCCACTGTTATTAGAATCTTTTATAGTTACATTATAATACATTGGAAGGAGGCTTTTTTTCACAAACTGACCCCTATTAAGTTTACTTACACCATTGTTATTTGTACCGTTATATCGCTAGTTTATAATTTGACAAAAAAATAAACGCCCTTTGCTTTGGACGGTAAAGGCGTTTATTTAAACAACTTATCAACAAGGCGGTTAGGTTTAATCTAACTTTTTTGCCCTTTTGTTAAGTATATTGTAACAGATTCTTGAAAAATTTCAAATATTAATTTGCAGTTATTACTATCCCCAAACTTCTTTGGCTATTTCCTTAACAAGTGTAAGCTTGGCCCACTGTTCTTCTTCTGTAAGTTTGTTTCCAATCTCACATGATGCGAACCCACACTGAGGGCTTAAGTAAAGTCTGTCTAATGGAATGTATTTTTCTGCTTCGTGTATTCTATTTATTACTTCCTCTTTATTTTCTAACTTAGGTAACTTGGTTGTAATAAGTCCTAATACTACTTTTTTGTCTCCTGATACTTTTGCAAGCGGTGCAAATCCTCCTGAACGCTCGTCATCGAATTCAAGATAATATGCATCTACATTTTCCTCACCGAACAATATATCTGCTACCGGGTCATATGCTCCGCTATTAGCATATGTTGAATGGAAGTTTCCACGACATACATGTGTGTTAATTACTATGTCCTTAGGTGCATTTGCGATAACCTTATTATTAATATCCTTGTGTGCTTTCTGGATTTCAATTAATCCTTCCTGTGTTGTTCCGTATGCAAAATGTCCTGACTTATCTGCCATCATTCCCCATGTACAGTCATCTAACTGTATGTTTCTGCATCCTGCTTCATACAAATCATTAATAACCTTGCCGTATGCTTTTACAATATCCTCTGCTAATTCCTTATCTGTAGCATAATATTTTAATGTATGTGCTCTGTTAAATGGCATTGTAAACTGTGCCAAAAACTGTGCAGGTGATGGCATAGTCTGCTTTGCAACTGTGTTTTCATCTTCAAACTGTTTTACGAATTTGAAATGTTCTACGAAAGGATGCTCTCCTTTTATGCAAACTTTTCCTACCAAATATGTGTCATCAACCATTGCGTCTTCACCGTGGAAAGGTAAACCTGTCTTAGTTGGTGTATGTCCCACTCCGTCGAATCCCCACATAAAATCAAGATGCCATGTTGCACGTCTGAATTCTCCATCTGTGATTACGTGATACCCTAATTCTTTAACTTTTGTAATTAAGTCTGTTATACTTTCATCCTCAACCTTTTTCAGTTCTTCGTACCCTATCTCTCCATCGTCGAACTGCTTTCTTGCTTCCTTAAGTTTCTCCGGTCTTAAGAAGCTTCCTACAAAATCATATCTAAAAGGTGTTTTTATATTGCTCATATTCTTCCTCCGTTAAATCCTATATATTTTTACTGCTTAATTGCCATGGATAAATTCTAGCATAAGAGATTAAAATAATATAATATCTGTTTTTTATGTTTTGTCATAGTTTTAAGCTATGAATAAAATGACTTTTAAGAATTTTGATATGATTGTTTACTTTAATTCATTGGACAAGCCTATAAATTATTAAATGCGCTACAAGTTATCTTGTTTTCCTACTTATTTGTGGCGCATTTCTCTAATATTGCTTATTTCAATTTATTGGGCAAGCCTTTAATTAAAATACTTATTCAGTGCTTCCAGATATGTTGTTCCCAATCTACTGATTCGTCCTTTTTTATGTGTAATGTATCCGATTCGCATATCGCTTTCATCCGCCAATGGCGCAGCAATAATATCCTTTCCATTTAGTTTTTTGTCAATTACACCGCTACACACTGTATATCCGTTCAAACCTATAAGAAGATTAAATAAAGTTGCTCTGTCTCTTACACGAATGTTCTTTTTTCGCTCTGTTGCTGAAAAAATCTCTTCAGAAAAATAAAATGAGTTATGCTCCCCCTGTTCAAATGACAGATATGGATATTGTTCAAGTTCTTCATTGGTAATCACCTGATTCTGTGCCAAAGGATGTTTTCTGCTTATGAAAACATGAGGCTTGGCAACAAATAACTGATGAAATTCCAAATCATATGATTTTAAAATCTTAGTTATAACCTTTTCATTAAAATCATTCAAAAAAAGAATTCCTATCTCACTTCTCATTCTGGCTACATCTTCAATAATCTCATATGTTTGTGTTTCCCTTAAGCTGAAATCATATTCATCCTGACCAAATTTTTTTATTAAATCAACAAAAGCGTTAACCGCAAATGAATAGTGCTGTGTTGAAACGCAAAATTTCTTCTTGCCACCATTGTCGCCCTTGTATTTATCCTCTAAAATAGCAGCCTGCTCTAACACCTGTCTTGCATATCCCAGGAAATCTTCCCCTTCCTTTGAAATGCTGATTCCCTTGTTAGTTCTGTTGAATATTATAATATTCATCTCCTTCTCCAATTCATGTATAGCATTGGTAAGGCTTGGCTGAGAAATGTACAGCTTATTGGCTGCCTCTGTTATAGTTCCTGTTTCTGCTACTGTTATTGCATATTTTAATTGTTGTAATGTCATATTTAATTTCCTCTATTTGCATACAATTATTTGTATGATAACATTTTTTGTAATACATATAAATATGTTTTTTAACTGATTTGTTTTCATAATATGTATCTGTTATAATACTCATCAGTTAAATTATATTAGTCACTTAAGCTTTTCACTAAAAACTTAATATTAAATTAAAAACTTAAACTTTTACAGAAATCTTAAAATATATAAATTTTTACAAAAAATTTAATAATATATTTAAAGTTTAAATTTGTACTAAATACTTAAAGGAGGACTTTTTCAATGTCTTTATTAATTACTGTTCTGGTAACTTTTTTTGCTGGTATGGGGGCTGGTCTTGGTACCGGATTTGCCGGTATGAGTGCAGCAGCTGTTATTAGCCCTATGCTTATTACTTTTCTTGATATGGATCCCTATATGGCTGTGGGTATTGCACTTTCTTCAGATGTTCTTGCCAGCGCCATTTCCGCTTATACATATGGAAAAAATAAGAATCTTGATATTAAGAACGGAATCATTATGATGATTAGTGTTCTTGCATTTACAGTTGTTGGAAGCTATGTTTCAAGTCTTGTACCTTCAACTACAATGGGGGGATTTTCAGTTTTTATGACTTTCATTCTTGGAATTAAGTTTATTGTAAGACCTGTTATGACTACTAAAGAAGCTATGGCTGGTGTTTCTGCCAAAAAGCGTGCACTACAGTCAGTTATATGCGGTGTTTTAATTGGATTTATATGTGGCTTCATTGGTGCCGGTGGTGGCATGATGATGTTACTTATTCTTACATCAGTTCTTGGATATGAATTAAAAACTGCCGTTGGAACCAGTGTATTTATTATGGCCTTCACTGCATTTACCGGTGCTGCATCTCATTTTGCCATTGGTGGAATTCCTGATGTAAAGGTTTGGATTCTGTGTATTTTATTCACATTAATCTGGGCAAGAATTGCCGCTGTCTTTGCAAACAAGGCCACTCCGAAAACACTAAATCGTGCAACAGGTATTATACTTGTTGTGCTTGGAATTGTAGTAATGGGATTCTCTTTTTTTAGTTAAGTTCTAATATTATTTCATGCCCCCGTATTTATCGGGGGCATACTTTATACTCCTGAAATTTCATTTGGATAGGATTTTTTTGAATTCATAAAAATAACTAGTACCCAAAAACGCAACAAAGCGGCTGTATTAATAACAATGATTATTTTTGCAGCCGCCTTTTTTATATTTAGTTTTTCATACTTTGTATTTCCACTCTCATAAACTATGGTTCTCTCTATTTTATACTATAAACTGTATAAACTATCTTACAATCCGCCTTTGGATTTTTTTCACCCGAATTTAATCCATCCGAATCCAAGTCCGAAATTTTTCCAATCTTAGGTGTTACCTTTATTTTCTTTGTTTCTTTAGTTTTGTCTTTATAAGTTACTGTACAGCTAATCTCAACGTTCTTGTATAACTGTTCATATACTGCTTTTTCATCTTCCAAATTTCCATTAAAAGCATCTAGTTTTGCTATTATAGCCTTTTGTTCCTTTGATAGATATTTAGAATCGTAAGCTATTCCAATGTATGTTTGTGCATCTTTCTGTTTATTATAATCAACCGTAAGCGATGTGTACTGAGATTTAGTGTAATCTTCTTCCTTTGTATTTTTATCATCACAACCTGCTATTGAACCAGGCACATTAAGAAGTTTTGATGTTTTCTTTCCTTCCTTTACAATACTATTTCCTTCAGGATTTGTTATTTGAAAAACCGCATCTTTTATGTCATAAGTAATTTTGTCAATGTTCTTACCCTTACATGTTACCGGAAATTCTATGCTATAACTAACCTGACCATTTTCTTCGCTGCCACACATTGCTCCGGAAAATCCGTTTGTGTCATCTATTGATGAATCACCTTTTGTCAATGTTTGTGCGTTTACCCTAATAGAAAAACCATACTGGCTATTTGTTGTAGCCTGATTATTTCCAAGCTGGCTAATACCAACAACAAGTGCCATGCATGCTGCAACAGCAACTGCCGGTTTAATAAAATTAATTTTTCTTCTCATATTATTTTTTCTGAATAACTGCTTCATCTCTTCCTTTTTATTCTGTTCAAGATGAATTTTGTCCAGTGCACTTTTATAATCGCTATTCATATTCAACCTCCATTATCTCTTTTAATTTTTTTCGAGCTCTTGTAAGTTTTGAATTAATTGTGTTTTGTTTTTGTTTTAGGATTTTTGCAATTTCCTTTATTTTATATCCTTCATAATAATACAAATAAAGGACATTTCGCTCATCCTCCTTTAGCAATTGAAGTTCTTCGAGAATTTCTCCTTCTTTTTGTTCAAAAGGAATTTCCATATTCTCAATTGGTACCGTGCTCTTCTTTGTTAAAGATTTCTTATAGTCCAGACATTGATTAATAGTTACTCTGATCAGCCAGGATTTAATATGCTCTTCATCTTTAAAAATAACTCTTTTAGTCAATAGCTTTACAAAAACCTCCTGCACAATATCTTCAGCGTCATATTTATTAAACAAATATTGATATGCTATTCTAAAAATCATGTCAGAATAATTTTCTACTATCTCGTTATATTGTTGTTCTGTTTGAATGTTTAGCATCTTAACTCCCTTCATTAACTAACACGATTTAGAATAGTATTTTAGTGCATTTAAGTTTTAATTTTTTTCTTTTTGTATTTTCTAAGCTATTTCCAGGAGTCTTAGCATGATTTCTACCTCATAGAAGTGCTATTCTCATAATAATCTCATTCTACTAATCTATATATTCCTTCTTCATCTGCCATAATTGCTGTTTCATAGAATTTCTTTACAGCTTTTATCATATACTCTGTATCCTTTACCCCTGCAGTTTCATAAGGTGAATGCATTGCAAGCTGTGCAAGTCCTATATCTACTGTGTTAAGTGAAACATGACTGTTTGAAATATTACCAAGTGTTGAACCTCCCGGAATATCTGAACGGTTTACGTATGACTGAACTTCTACTTCTGCTTTTCTGCAGATTTCTTTAAATATAGCTGCCGATATTGCATCTGTTGTATATTTCTGGTTAGCATTGTATTTTATTACAATTCCTTTATTCATATATGGTCTATTAGTTGGATCTGCTTTCTCCTTATAATTAGGATGAACTGCATGGGCATTATCTGCTGAAAGCATAAATGATGCTGCACAGGCTCTTATAAAATCCTCACTGTCTTTTCCCATACACATTGAAATTCTTGAAAGTACATCATAAAGAAATGAGGAATCTGCTCCCTGCTTTGTTGTACTTCCTACCTCTTCATTATCAAAAATAGCACATACATTAACACTTTCGTTATTTTCCTTATTGTCTGTTAAAGCTTTAATACAACTAAATGCACACATTACATCATCTAGTCTTGGAGCTGACATAAATTCATTATCTGCGCCCCAAATTTTGCCTACTTCTCTGTTATATAAAAACAAATCTGCACTAACAATAGAATCCGCATCCGTGCCTGCTTCCATTGCAATTATTTTCTCAAACTTATCTTTTGAAGCAATCTCACCAAATAGTGGAATCATATCTTTCTGTGGGTTATATTTAATTCCATTATTAACATCCCTATTCATATGAATTGCAAGATTAGGTATTACACACAAGTCCCTGTCCACATTTACAAGAACAGGTTTAAGACCACTATCCTCTCTTACAATAACACGTCCTGCTACAGACAACGGTCTGTCAAACCAAGGTGCCATAAGCATTCCACCATACTTTTCTACATTTAATGTTACGTAATTATTGTCTTCAACCATTTCAGGATTTTCTTTTATTTTAAATGCAGGCGAATCGCTATGTGCTGCTGCTATTTGAAAATTGTAAAACTCCATATTATCAGGCACTTGAAAAGCAATTATTGATGAATCATTTCTTGTAACATAATACTTTCCACCCTGTTCAATCTTCCATTTATTTCTCTCGTTTAATTTTATAAATCCTGCCTTCTCCAGCATTGTTGAAAAATTCTTAACAACGTGAAAAGCTGTAGGACTTTCCTTAATAAAATCCATTAATTCTTTTGATATATCTATTTGATTATCCAACAACATAATCCCTCCTAAACTTATTTTAAAAACTTCCTATAAAAAATATACCCTACTCCACTTGTTATTTCTTCCGTCACTGGAAATGTTAGCCAGAATACATTTAATCCAAATCAGCTTCATTGTAGTATTACATTTTTTTAATGTCAACGAAAAAAAGGCAACTCCAAAAATTAATTTGAAATTGCCTAATTTTATAATATTTAATTAACTTAAATATCTTATATAAATTTTTGAATCTTGCTTATTAACACATCAAGAAAACCTGTTGACTGTAAGAACAGAATCACCATTATTACAGGCATAATATAACGAATCATAACATTGTACAATTTCTTACGTGAAAACTTCTTGCCATTTAGTTCCATTTCTTCTACAATCCATGAAGGCTTGATTATCCAACCAATAAGAATTGCTGACAACAATGAAATAAAAGGCATAAGGAAGCTGTTACTAATGTAATCCATAATATCCAAAAGCTGACCTGTGCTTCCGTTTGGAAGTTTTACTTCCACATAGAAAATACTGTAACCTAAAGCTATAACTGCTGTTGCAATTAAATAAATAATGGATAAAACGCCTGTTGTTTTCTTTCTCTCTGTATGGAAAAGTTCCATACAGTTAGCAGCAATTGATTCCAGTACTGAAATACATGAAGTTAATGCTGCAAAACCTGCCAATAAGAAGAACAATAAACCTACTATTCTACCTGCCATTCCCATTCTGAAAAATACATTTGGAAGTGACACAAACATAAGTCCCGGACCTGCTGACATTCCATCAAGTCCTGAGAAAACAAATACGGCAGGAATAATCATCATACCGGCTAAGAAAGCAACTCCTGTATCCATAATTTCAATCTGTGATACTGCTTTATTAAGATTAACATCCTTTTTTACATAAGAACCATATGTAATCATAATTCCCATTGAAACGCTTAATGAGAAGAATAACTGACTCATTGCATCCAATGAAACCTGAAGGAATTTCTGAACTGTAATTCCTGACATATCAGGTGTCAAATAAACTTTCAATCCCTGAAGACCTGTTCTAACTGTTCCGTCATCTAATGTTGTCTTTAGAGTTAATGAGAAAATAGCAATTCCAACTACCATAACCAAAAGAACCGGCATGATAAACTTTGAAACTCTCTCTATTCCCTTCTCTACGCCGTTATATACAATAATTGCTGTTAAAAGCATAAATACAATACCGTACCAAACTGATGAAGGTGATGTAATAAAGTTAGTAAAGCAATTGTCTGCAACTGCTTCCTTTCCTGAACCTAAAATATAAATAGCAATATATTTTAAAATCCAACCACCTATTACCGCATAATAAGTCATAATAATAACCGGCACAATAAAAGTAATCACACCTAAAAACTTCCATTTCTTTCTCATTGATTCATATGCATAAATGGCACTTTTCCCTGTTTTTCGTCCAATGGCAATATCTGTTGTTAACAATGTAAAACCTACTGTTAAAACAAGTACCAGATAGATAATAAGGAAAAGTCCGCCTCCATCCTTTGCTGCAAGATATGGGAATCTCCAAAGATTTCCTACACCTACGGCACTTCCTGCTGCAGCAAGAACGAATCCTATCTGCCCGCTAAATCCACTTTTTTGTTTCATAATTTTTCTACCTCTTAAATTTTTTATTTTCTACTTTTTTATATTTAAAATATTAAGCCAGTGAAGTTAAATTGTACCATATTTAAGGCCTTTTAACAACATTACATAAAGTTTAATATTTGTTAATTTTTTTAATAAAGCAAAAAAATCCTGACAAGTTTTCTTTTTTACAGCTTAACCTGTCAGGATATTTTTAATAAATTTATTTAATTTTTTTATTTGACATAATATACTCTGTTTTCTTTTCTCGGTGCTGCCTTTGGTTCATCACCTTCAACATAACCTAATGCGCAATGACCGATACCAACATATTCTTCTTCAATGCCTAATGATTTGAGAAGTTCTTTGCCCCATTCTGTTTCAAATTCTTCTTTCTTCCATTGCCTTTAAAACATCGCTCATTCTTTGTTCCTCCTTTAAATTTGATTCCATATTTCTCATTTTAGCACATATTTTTCAAGAAAAATTTCAAAATCAACATCTGAATTAGATTTCATATGGTCAGGATTTCTGTTTTTGGAAGTGAAATTTCTCCAAGCTGTAATGTGTATCTAATGCAAAACTGTGGAACTGAAACAACAATAGCTTTTAATTTTTTGTAACTTTTTTATGTTTTGTCTTAATTTTTGTAACTTATCTTTTTATTTTTAATGTTCTTAAATATTCTTTTTGCTCTGGTGTAATTCTATAGCTTTCTATCGATTTTTGAATTGCCTTATTGTGTGTCCACACATCAAGTTTTTTCTCTTCAATGAAAGGAATAATGCTGTCATATTGCTTTGCCAAAGCTGTTGCAAAATACCATGCGCGCATCATATTAACGTAATATTCTTCTGACTGAACTCCTGCAACTTTATTAGCATATTCAATTTTAAAATTGTCATCCAAATAGTGTTTCATAAGCATACTAATTCCAAAACGGATTGTGTATGGCTGGTCTGATTTTATGTATTTGTTAATTTTTTCAAGGAAGTCTTCCAAATTCTTCTTTACAATTCGAAGTGACAGCAAATCACACGTAGCCCAGTTGTCTATATGTGGAAGAAACTTCTCCAACTCTATTATTAATTCATCATAATCTTTAATCTGTTCAAGCAACATTCCATGGAGATTATTTTCTTCATAATATTTGTGGGGAAGCACCTTTATGAACTCCTTTGCTTCTTCTGTTTTTCCAAACTGCTTTGCGTAACTTCTAAGTGCCGGAGTTCTGACACCTATAACCTTCTCCTTGTCTATCGTTGGCATTAATTTGGCGTGAAAATCTCTATATTTCAAGTCCTGTAATTCAAAAAGCTGTTTTTGTACTTTAACTGCTATATCTTCTTTCATAATCTGCTCCTAATACTTTTTATCTTACAAATATTATAGCATTGTTTTTTTGTGTGGTATATTATTTTCAATGTTTTGTTTGAAATGTAATGAATATATTTGAAGATTTCTCTTCGCATTTTCCGTAATTCTTAAAAAGAAGCTTCTCTAGGCAGAACAGCCCACACCAAAGCTTTCGCTTTAGCGTGGGCTGTTCCTTTATCATTATTTACAGATAGCCAATTTATTTCTTCACCTTTACAGTCTTGACTGCCGACCATTTTCCATAAACATACTTTCCGTTTACAATTCTGTAAGCTCTAATTTTTACGTATGCTTTTTTCTTTTTAATGTTGGTAATCTTCTTTGTTGTGTATGTTGTTTTTGTTGTCTTTACTGTTACTGCCTGCTGTTTTTTCTTTTTCTTGTTTTTCAATTTTTTGTTGTTTCCATATTTAATCCGGAAGCCTGTAACTCCGGCAGTCTTTGTTAATGTAAGTTTGATTTTCTTACCCTTTGCATTTTTTGCTGTTTTAATTTTTACAGTACCTACAGGTGGATTTTGTGGTGACTTAATAGCATTCTTTAATGCTATTGCTGCACTGTTTACTGTTGCCTGTGAAGGATTATATTGTGATGCAACTGTTGCTGCCTGACTATATGCAGCATTTACATTAGGATATACTGTCCAATAGCCTTTGTTGCTATTTACATCACCTACTGCTCTAAGTAATTCTGTCTTGTCTGCCAAATTGATTTTTGAAACACCTGTTGCCTGGTAAGTATCAATTCCTACATCAGCACCATAACCAAATAAAGTAAACATTACTCTGATTACATCACCATTCTTTACTGTTACTTTATCTCCTGACTGGTAGATGTTTCTTACTGTTGGGTTTGTGCTGTCCTTGCCGTCTTCTCTGTTAAATGTCTTACCACTATATACTGCACTGTTATTTACAGTAAATACCCAACCTGACATTTTCCAGTAATCACCTTCTCCAAGGGCTGTATCTGAATTACCAAGATTCTTGTTTGTATTTGGTGCACTAATGCCTTTTCCTTCGTGAAGTAATCCATCATCCTGACCAATATATGAATAAGTATATACATCCTGCATATTGGCAATTTCATTAGGTATGTTTGCCACTCTGCTATTGTCTGCACCAAGAATTGATGTTAAATACCAACCACTTGTTGTTGAATAATAATAGTTTAATGTATTATCATTCATATATCTGTCGATTACTGTTTTAACCGTGTCTCCATTGTTAATTGTCACCTGAACAGGTTCAGTATAAAGTCCCTGACCTATTGATAATTTTTCGACAGTAAGTGTAACTTTACCTGTTGAAGCTGCCTTTGTTTCCTTAGGCATTACAACAATTGATGTTGCCATAAGAGCTACACTTAATACTACTGATAATGCTTTTTTCATTTCAACCTTTTCTCCTTACATTTTTAACTAACCCTAACTTTATTTTTCAATAAAATTAGCTTTGTAAATATTTTATTTTAAAACCTATATTTGTATATAGTCATTTATTTAACTTTCCTACATTTTAACTTTCTTAATTTTTGAATAAGCTCCATAAACATTAGTTTCTTCATCTAACTTATAAGCTCGAATTTTAAAACTATATTTATTTCCCTTCTTTAAGCTAATAACAGCTTTTACTGTTTTTGCTTTCTTAACTGTCTTTACGGCTTTGAATTTACCGGAATTAGTTTTCATATATACTACATAACCTGCTGCATCTGAAATCTTCTTCCATTTAAGTGTAACCTTCTTGCCCTTCTTCTTTGCTGACTTAATTTTTACTTTTGCAGGCTTAGTTACTACAGGTTTTGATACATTTACAGTACATGTTGCAACTACCTTACCATCTGCTGAAACTGCGGATATATAAGTTGTTCCGGCTACATCAGCTGTAACATTTCCTGACTGGTCAACTGTGGCAATTGATTCATTAGCTGAAATCCACTTAATGTTTTTATTACTTGCATTTGAAGGATTTACTGTTGCATCTAACTTAAAAGTTCCACCCGGATTAAGATTTATTTCATTACTATTAAGTGTAATATTTGTAACAGGAGTTTCCACTTCGATGAAAAATTCTGTTTTTAATCCATTATGAGTTGTTACTGTTATAATTGTACTTCCACTATTCTTTGACGTTACACCACCATTTGAATCTACTGTGGCTACTGAATTATTACTGCTTGTCCACTGAACATTCTTATTTGTTGTATCACTTGGAGTAATTTTAACCTGTAACTGACGAGTCTGGTTTAGCCCCATAGTTACTGTTTTATCTCCAACTCTTTCAATACCTCTTGCATCGATTCCATCGACACGAACAGTACATTTAGCTTCAAAACCACCTTCTTCAGTTGTGATAACTATATCTGCATTTCCTTCGGAAACACCTGTTACAACACCATTTGCATCTACTGTGGCTACTTTTTCATTTAAACTCTTAAAAGTAACATTAGTATTTGTTGCATTGCCTGGAAGTACAGAATATCTAATCTTTCCACTTCCACCTACAAACAAACCCATATGCTGATAGTCATTTGCCACTTCAATACCTGTTACAGGTTCAGGAATTATTACTGCTTCTGATTCTTCACTAACTGAATTGCTGTAAAGATTTGCATCAGCATCATTTTCATCCACAATTGCTTTTACAGTATAAACGTATTTACCTGAAGTTAAATCTTTATCTTCAAAAGCTGTATCTGTTCCTTCATATATATCATTAACAATACCTGTACTTTTGTTATATCTTAACAAAACATATGAAGAGGCATGAGCTACTTTTGTCCAGTTAACATTGATGTTTTTGTCATTTCTAACTGCTGTAACTTTAGACTTATCAAGTTCTTTTGAAACATAAACAACACATGTTTTCTTAACATTAGGATTATCCTTTGACGCAATTGTTATAATTGCTGTTCCAACTGATTTTCCTGTAACTACACCATTTTTAACTTTTGCCACTGCTTCATTAGATGAACTCCATACAATGTCTGTCTGACTTGTGTTAGAAGGTGAAAGGTTGTACTCAAGCTCAACTTTGTTGTCTTCTTCCTTATCTAAATTAAGCTTCTTGCTGGTGTAATTTAAATTAATACTTTCTACAGGAACATTAGTCTGGTCATATACCTGTATCTCATAAATTTCAAAACAGTATGCGCCAAAAGTAATACCCTGTAATCTTAAATGTGATGTTGTTACTGCTTCTTTTAATCGAATATTTCTATATTCTGATGCTATACCACTGGTTACTTCGTACATGTCTGTCCATGTTTCACCGTCATCTGAAGTCTGTAATGTGTAACCTTTCATATAGCCACCGCCCCATTTAACTTTTACTGTATCAAAAGTCTGTGGGCTGTTCCAACTTAAAGTTATGTTTTCATCAGCTTTTTCTTCATCAGTTACTGTTGGATCCTGAATGTACTCTGTTCTCCACATAGTGCCTTCATCGCCGTCAATTGCTTTTTCTGCACTGTTTTCACCATCATCATTTGATGCTACTGCTGTGGCATTTTCTGCAAGATTAGGCATTTCTTTTTCTTCATCGCTTCCTACTGTAAAAATCTGCCATTCGTACATACAATAACCGTATATTTCCATTGTTCTTTCTTCTAATTCGATTTTTACATATCTTGCATTAGTTGGTGCAAAATCATATTTAAATCTTCCTTTTTCTCCTGCTTCTTCTGATGCAACTTCCATCCAATCTGTTTTGTTTTCAGAAACATAAATTTTATATTTCTTTGCTGCTGCATTTTCCCAATATAGTACAATCTTATCAATTTCATAACTTTTTCCTAAATCTATACTCCAGGTTTGAGGGTCTTCATAAGGATTGTCTTTATTCGAACTTACACATGCTGTCTGGTATCCTCTTTCAAGATTTCCATCTGTTAAAAAGTCTGGTTTGTTGTATTCATTAGTATTGAAAGAATTAGAAACATTAACCGTTCTGTTATAAGCTACATTTCTACCTAATGGTTGACCTTCGTAAGCTAACGCAGGAGTGTATAAAGTGGCAACCATGGTAGCAACACTTAATAAACACGCTACTAATTTTTTCATTTTTCCTCCTTTTCCAGGCACTATAATTTATTAAAGGCTGTCTCTTTGCAGAACATAAGAGTTACCTCCTATGCCCACCCTCAAAAAGACAGCCTTTATACCTGCTTATTTTTTGATGCAATAAATTACTATATTAAGCTATTTTATTACCTTCTGATTATTTAATCTTAAGTTTTTTCTTAAATACCTTAACAGCTTTTTTGTTACCTTTAAGTTTAGTCTTCTTAGACTTAATATTGCTCTTAACCTTCTTGCTGAATGCGTTCTTCTTTACAGTCTTAAGCTTCTTGCCCTTAAATGTAATCTTGTTAATCTTGTTGTCCTTTGTGAATGCCTTAGCCTTAATAGTCTTAACTGACTTGCCGATTACTACCGTCTTAAGCTTTGTACATTTCTTGAATGCATTCTTTCCAATAGTAGTTATCTTGCTGCCAATTGTAAGCTTTTTAAGTGCCTTACATCCTGCAAAAGCATTGTTTCCGATTGTTGTTACATTCTTGAAATTAATCTTGTTTAACTTCTTACAATTATTAAATGCAGCCTTACCAATAACCTTAACATTGGCACCAAATGTAACTTTCTTAAGCTTCTTCATTGCCTTAAATGCATTGTCACCTACTTCTGTTACATTTAATCCATATCCCTTAAAGTTAGCTGTGTTTGGAACTGTAACCTTAGTTAATTTGCTCTTCTTAGCTGCTACTACACCGATAAGTTTTGTTCTACCTGATGTAATTGAATCAATTGCTGTTACTCTGTAAATGAAATCACCTACTGTATATTCCATTCCAACGTAAACACCATACTGTGTACGAACCTGATCATCTAATAATGTCTGGTCACCCTTTGGTGTTTCAGGATAACTAGTTTTTGAAGCTGCCTGAATCTTATTCCATTCATCTGTGCAATTCTTGATTTTTTCGTCAAAATACTTATCGTCAGTATCATCTGAACCTAAAGTCTTTGAATTATCAACTGTAGGCTGTTCTTTTACGATAGTCTTATCAGCTATTGCATCATCACTTGGCTGTTTAACATTTTCATCCTTATTAGCCACAATTAAACCAGTACTTGGATCTGTTGGATATGCATCCTTTCCATCTCCTCCGTCCTTTGAATAGTCATAGCTATCAGGTAATGATACTGATGTTTTGTTACGGTAGTATAATAATCTCTGGATAGCATAACCACCCTGTTTACCTGATACTGTCTGTGAAGTTTCACCTGTTGTAATACCACAACCTGTACCATTAATAATTCTGTTAATACCTACCTTTGGTCCGCTACCGTTGGCGATTTCTACAATACATGCATTTTCAATTAATACATCATCTGCATTAGGAACTTCAATGGCATTATCTAAGAAAATTTCTGCTCCGTTAGTGTTAATGAATACATCGTAAACACCAAGACCTACTGCGTAGTGGTGTTTAACATCATTTGCTACTTTGTATGCTGAATATCCCTTAACTGTATTATTATGTGACATCCATTCTTTCTGATCCTGTGGATCATAACATTTTTCATTCTGTAAGAAGAATGTCTTACCATATTCACCTCTCCAGAGAACATCGTATTTCTGGAAATGTTCAATAAATAAACCATAAGCTGTTACGTTATCGCCATTTATAACAAGACCGTGATCTGCTGTATTTTCATACCAACCTGTGTTATCACCGTGGTCTGCTCTCCAAATCCATGTTTCATCAATAATAGTATTGTTACTGTTAACAACTATACATGAACCTGTTGTTCCAAGGTCGCCTGTTCCACCTACCCTACAGATAACATCCTGTAATACACAAGGGTTATTTGAATGGTCAACATTTGCTCCTTCATATCCTACTTCTAATAATGTGTTTGTATGTTTTCCGGCATCTAAAATTACGCCTGCGATTTCAACACCACCGATATCGTAATTTTCTTCTACCTTTGTATAATCACTATTCCACTTCTTACCAGCTACTCTGATAAATGTATCAGTATTCTTATCAGATGAAGTAAATGTAGCCATACCAAGACCAAGAACTATTGTGTTTTCATGTGTTACTTCAATAGCTTTGTCTAATTTGTAAATACCAGGCTGAAGAAGAAGGTTATAACCTTTTCCTAAAGCTGCATTAATTGTGTCTGCTGTATCTACATCAGGGTTAGCAATATAGAAACTGTCTAATCCTAATGATTTACCTTTACCCATATCGTTTTCTGACCATGAAACGCCTGTGGTATCTTTTCTTACTGCAGGTACAAATACCTTGTAGCTATCTGTATCTTCATCGAAGTATAAGAATGGTTTTTCTCTTGTTGCATCTGTCTTGTCTAATACTGTTGTACATCCGTTAGTTGCCCAGTTTGAAATACCATTATTCTGTAATAAGCTTCCACCTGCGTTAAAGTAGTTACCACTGTTATCCTTTAATGTTGTTCCATCAACATTCTTGCATCCCTGAACAACCTGGTTCCAGTTAATACCATATATAGAACCATTTTCTGTCTGCTTTGTTGTAAATTCACAGTTTCTGTAGTAATACTGCTGCTGACACCATGAACCTACTGAATCATGGAACTTTGTATCAGAAATATATCCGCCGCTGGCCCAAGCATTGTCTCCCCATGTCCACTGAAGTAATGTCTGTCTTTCTACATTAAGTCTTCTTGCAGGAGCTGCCTGTGATACTGCCCACTTAAATGAATCTTCCCAATAGTTAGGATTTTCTGTTGTCTGTGCAATAGTAAAGTTTTCAACGTCAACCCAGAAGTTACATGTTACGTTACCATTAGCTAAAGCTGCTGGTGTTTTAATATTCTTTAATCTTACATCGTAAGGTGTTTTTCCTAAACCAATAACCTGTGTGTAGTAACCTACATCATACGCATCTGCTACTGTTTCTGTATAATCACCAGGTTTAAAAGCGAATGCGTAACGGTTCTTACCAAACTGATCATAATGCTGATATCCAAAGATTTCATTTACCTTATCAGAAATTGCATCCTTGTCATCTGCATCGTTAAATACGTATACACTCTTACCAAACTTAGAAATTTCCAATGAATATGGTTCTGATTCTTCTCCATTAACATTACCGTTAACTGCCTGAACTTTATAATAGTTCTTGTATTTTGATGTTGTGTTTGGATTTGTATCTGTATAACTTGTTTTTGCTCCGTCTATTGAATCAATTAATTTGTATTCTGCATAACGGCCTTCTGCCCTGTAAATATTATATGACTTAGCATTTGCTGCCTTATTCCATATAATAGTCTGAGCGCCTGTCTTGTCATTTCTCGTAACATCTGTTATTTCAGCTTTAGCCGGTTTAGTCTGAGATAATGTTGTTGTAAATGCAATTTCACTATCTGCATATGCACTGTATGAACCTACTTCCTTAGTATTAGTAATTGTTCTAATCTTAAAGAAGTATTGCTTTTCTGATAAAAGATTATTTACAGTCATCTTATTCTTTATTGTTAAACCTGCTGATCTGTAATTTCCATTTTCTGAAGTTGAATACATAACTTCAAATGCTGAATAAATATGTTCCTTTGGTGTTGTCCATGAAACCTGAACGCTATCACCTGAAACATCAGATAATGTTACTTTTCTTGCTTTCTTTGGTTCATCACCTGTATACATAATGAACTTTTCTTCATTGCCAACCTTGTCTCCTAAGTGATACTTTGAACTTACCGCAAGCTTTGTATGTTCTGTTCCTTCTTCGTCTTTGTACTTTCCTAATGTGAATATTTTTTCATCTGCACTGCTACCAAAAGAAACTGTTCCATCATCATTGTGCTGGATTCTTACTGATTCCCATCCTGTTGGTGCGTAATCATTTGCTACTGTTCTAGCGTCCTGATAAATAACATCATCAGCATTTGCTGCCCAAACAGTATTTCTTGACTTAGTAGCGAAGTTAACCACTTCGTTAGCCTTGTCATCAATTCCATTGTTTTTGTATGTTCCATAATATGTAGTGAATTTTCCATCGTCACCTACATTGTTGATAGATGTAAATTTCTTATCTACCAAGATTGGATCATTCTTTACACCACTAACAGTAATTATGTTTCCGTTTGCTACATTAACAAAGAAAACTTCTGCGTGGATTGTTGTCTCTTCGGCACCGTCAATTGCATCTGTGCTTGTTGCTGCTGATGCTGCCATTACAGTCATGTTAAATGTCTGTGATGTAAATAACATTGCAACTGCCAAAACAATTGACAATAAAGATTTGTACATCTTTTTCATCTTCATTTTTCTTCCTCCTAAATAAATTCAAACAATAAAAACACTCTTCTCTTTTTTGTGTAAAGTTGATATTAAAACGTTTTTATTTTTCTTATATTTTAGCACTTATTGATATATTTTTTCAAATTCGAAAATGTTTTTAAGCACTCTACACAAATAGTCTCTTTGTTTTTTTTGCACTTTGCATATATATTTTATTGTTTTTTTTATTGTTTTTCTTGTTTTTTATTAATTGGCATTTTTTGTCGTAAAAACGTTTTTATTGTTTTTTGTTTAAAAATGTCTTTTCTTTTTACTAATAATCCTGTTTTATTTTACTAATAATGGTATTTTCTTTCACTAAACTCTCTCTTTTTCGCCACTTTTAAGCAAAAAAGAACAGCCGGATTTAATTCAAAAATCAATCTGACTGTTCCTTTTTTATAAATTTAATCTAATGCTAATATTCCATTTTTGGCAATTACTTCTTAAATTTAACTTTTCGTTTAGACCACTTACCATAATAAACTTTTCCATTTACTACTTTGTAAGCCCTGACCCTGATAAAGTACTTCTTGTTAGCCTTTAATTTCTTAATTGTAAATTTGGCTTTCTTATAGTTCTTTACCTTTGCTTTTTTAAATTTCTTTGATGTTGATATCATTACCTGATATCCTTTTACACCCTTTGCTGTTTTTAATGTAACTTTTAATTTCTTAGCACTTCTCTTCTTAGTTGCCTTTTTAATTTTAACCTTTGGTACCTTTACGGTTTGTGCAGTTTTTGTAGTTACAATTTCTGTTGTGGAAACTGTAGGTGTTTCCTTTGTTGTTTCAGTTTTAGTTGTCGTTCCTGTTTCTGACGGAGCAATTGTTGTAGGTGTCTGTGTTGTTGGCACTACTGTTGTAGCCTTTTCTGTTGGTGCTACTGTTGTTGGTGCCTGTGTTGGTGGCACTACTGTCGTAGCTTTTTCTGTTGGTGCTACTGTTGTAACCGGTGCCACTGTTGTTGGCTTTGAACCT
>OGYW01000905.1_pt1 | contig 27761 bp, 20 predicted proteins | sample 1576621 | NCBI WGS metagenome assembly OGYW01 (sample SAMEA3541528, study PRJEB24748) | human gut metagenome | biome: human gut; feature: human-associated habitat; material: faeces | place: China | collected 2012 | reverse complement strand
GGTCGAGGGCGCCGATGGGGTGCTCGACGTGACGGCAACCCGCAGCCGCGAGGCGGGGAGCGTCGTGCTCCACATCGCCAATACGGGTGCCGAGCCGCTGCGTGTGGGCCTGCGCGTGGACGGGATGGGGAAGGTTTCCCAAGCCCGCATGGTTTCGCTCTCGGGCGACCTCGATGCAGTGAACACCCCCGAAGAGCCGCGCCGCATCGCCCCCGTCGGGCGGGAACTGCCGGCCCGGGCTGCGCAGACTGTCGACATAGCGCCCTACTCCTATACGATCGTGGTGCTGGATGAATAACTCTCAAAAACCGAAGACTATGAATCTGAAAAGAACCATGCTGGCGGCGCTCGTGGCCGCCGTGCTGATCCCCGGCGGGCTTTGGGCGCGCGGGAAAACGGGCAATGCCCGAATCAAGGTCGACATCGAACGCCAAAAGGGCGAAATCGACCGGAATATCTACGGCAACTTCGTCGAGCACCTCGGCCGCTGCATCTACGGCGGGCTTTACGAGCCCGGATCGCCCCTTTCCGACGAGAAGGGCTACCGCCGGGACGTGCTCGAAGCGACGCGGGCGCTTCGCACATCGCTGGTGCGCTGGCCGGGCGGCAACTTCGTCTCGGGCTATCACTGGGAGGACGGCATCGGCCCGCAGGCCGGACGCCCGACGCGCATCGACCTGGCATGGGGCTTCCGCGAGAGCAACGCGTTCGGCACCGATGAGTTCGTCGAGTGGTGCCGCCGTGCCGCGGCCGAGCCCTATTTCTGCGTGAACCTCGGCACGGGGACGATGGACGAAGCCCGCAACTGGGTCGAGTACTGCAATGTCGAGAAAGGTACCTACTGGTCCGACCTGCGCCGCCGTAACGGCTACGAGAAACCCCACAAGGTGAAATACTGGGCCCTGGGCAACGAGATGGACGGCCAGTGGCAGATGGGGCACAAGAACGCCGAGGATTACGGCAAGTTCGCCCTCGAGACGGCCAAGCTGATGAAGTGGATCGACCGGGACATCAAACTCGTCGTGGCCGGGTCGAGCGACTACAACGGCAACTGGATCGACTGGAACCGTACCGTGCTGGAGTACCTGAAGAACCACGCCGACTACATCGCCCTGCACAACTACGTCGAGAACCGGAGCGACGATTATTACAAGTTCATGGCCACGACGCGCTTCGCCGAGAAGGCTATCCGCATCACCGAGGGGCTGATCGCCGAGGCGATGACCAAGGCCGAACGCAAGGATCCGGTCTACATCGCCTTCGACGAGTACAACGTATGGTACCGCGCCAGGGGCGAGGAGGGCAACGAGGAGGTCTACAACCTCGAAGATGCGCTGGTGGTATCGACTTTCCTCAACATCTTCGTCCGCAATGCTCATGTGGTCAAGATGGCCAACATGGCGCAGCTGGTCAACGTCATCGCCCCGATCTTCTCCACCAAGGAGGGTTCGTGGTACCAGACGATCTTCTACCCGTTGCAGCTCTTCGCCACGCATTGCCACGGCACGTCGCTCGACACCTTCGTCGACTGCGACACCTATGCGCTGGGCGGGGAGCGGATCCCTTACCTCGACGTATCGGCGGCCTATGACAGCGAGGCCGGCGAAGTGGTCGTGAACGTCACCAACCGCCACCGGGAGCAGGCCATCACGACCGACATCCTCTGCCAGACAGGACGTTTCGGCGGCAAGGCGACGGTATACGAGGTCAACGGCCCCGACATCAAGGCCGAGAACTCGATGACCCGTCAGGCCGTGAAAACCGTGACCAAAGAGGCGCAGGCGCGGGGCGACCGGTTCACCTATGCCTTCCCGGCGCACTCGTTCACGCTGATCCGCATCCCCGTCGTAACCGACTGATAGCACCCTTCCCGGCGGCAGGCGCCGTCGGCCCCGGGCGGGGGCTCCCGAACCCGAATAAAATGAAACAGAACTTATTAATCGTATTTTTTATGGCAGGAATGCTTTCCGGATGCGGCTCCGAGCGGCATTCGCAGGTCTCGCGTGCCGCCTTCCGCTCCACGATGGACGGCAAGGCGACCGACCTTTACACGTTGAGGAATGCCCGCGGGCTGGAGATGACGGTGACCAATTTCGGCGGCCGCGTCGTCGAATTATGGGTGCCCGACCGCGACGGCAATTTCGCGGACATCGTGCTGGGGCACGACAATCTCGGCGCTTACGTCGATCAAACCGGAGAGCGGTTCCTCGGCGCCACCATCGGCCGTTACGGCAACCGTATCGCCGCAGGGCGCTTTACGCTCGACGGGAAGGAGTATACGCTGCCCCTGAACGACGGCCCCAACAGCCTGCACGGCGGTGCCAAGGGCTTCGACATGGTTGTGTGGGATGTCGTCGAGGTGACGCCGCAGAAGATCGTATTGGCCTGCCTCTCGCCCGACGGCGATCAGGGATACCCCGGGAACCTGAAGGTTACGATGACCTACGAGCTGACCGACGACAACAGCTTCGTCGTCACACACGAGGCCACGACCGACCGCCGTACGGTCGTCAACCTCACGCACCACTCGTTCTTCAACCTGCACGGGGCGGGCGGGCCGCCGATCAACGACCATGAGCTGATGATCGCAGCCGATTTCTTCACGCCCGTCGATTCGACGCTCATCCCCACCGGCCGCCTGATGCCCGTCGAAGGCACGCCGATGGATTTCCGCCGTCCGGCACCGATCGGGTCGCGCCTTGATGCCGATTTCGAACAGCTCTGCCACGGCCACGGCTACGACCACAATTGGGTGCTGTCGCGCAGGAGCACCCATGACCTGGAGCTGGCGGCTACGGTCTATGAACCCGCTGCGGGGCGTTATATGGAGGTTTGGACGACCGAACCGGGCATCCAGTTCTACGGCGGTAATTTCTTCGACGGCTCCCTGGTCGGCAAGGGCGGCAAATCCTACGGCCGCCGCGCTTCGCTGGCGCTCGAAACCCAGCATTTCCCCGACAGCCCCAACCATCCCGGCTTCCCCTCGACGGTGCTCGGCCCCGGCCAGCGCTACCGCCATGTCTGTGTCTACAAGTTCAGCACCCGGTAGGGGATATCCATATCATAGACACCCCCGGGTTCGTCTTGCGAGTCCGGGTGTGTCGTAGTATCGTAATAGGGGAATGCTCAAAATATTTAAGGCCGGATGCATTTCCGTTATTCGGAACCCATTTTAATCCTTTGGGAAGCGTCAGGTCGTGTAATCGTTATGCCGCAGGTCTTGCATGCGGATGTTGGCCTTTCTCGGCACGCTGTCGCGTTGTTCGGTGCTGACTGGGCCTATGATCCTGTCATCCCATGCGCCGTTCAAATAATCGTATTCCCGGGGTTGGATAATATACCATGTAGGCTGTTCCAAGGAGTCTTGCTGCGCCACAATAATTTTATCGTTGTAATAGACATGTTTAATTGAGCCGGCAATGTAATCCGTAAATTCTTTATGGAAATTAACAGACAACTCTATAATTATCACTCTTTTTCCATATTGATACAATCTTGCAGCATCAGATTATTTAATTTTTTATAATAAATTATCCTGATAGCACACCTTCGTACCACGTTTGCAATCGAGCCTCCGGATAGTTCGGCCTGGGCGGCGGTGGCGATGAGTTCTTCGGCATCATCGCCGAGCCATTGTTTCGGGAGCATATTGCGCCAGAGGACGGCACGAAGTTCCACATCAGGCATCGGAAAGTAGATGATGGACTGGAACCGGCGGGAAAAGGCTTCGTCGATATTGGATTTCAAGTTGGTGGCAAGGATAACCGTGCCGGGAAAATCTTCAATGCGCTGTAACAGGTAGGCTACTTCCTGGTTGGCATGGCGGTCGTTGGACGTGTTGGTCGAGGTGCGTTTGCCGAAAAGGGCATCCGCCTCGTCGAAGAAGAGAATCCAGTTGCGGTTCTCCGCCATATCGAATACCTTGGCGAGGTTCTTTTCCGTTTCGCCGATATACTTTGATACAATCATAGACAAGTCCACGCGATACACATCCATGTTGTTCTTCTTGCCGAGCAAGGTGGCGGCAAGGGTCTTACCTGTTCCCGGAGGGCCGTAGAACAAGGCTCGGTAGCCGGGTTTGAGGATTCTTTTCAAGCCCCAATCCTCCATGATGGTATGCTGGTGTTCCATCCATGTATTGATTTCTTCCAGCGCCTCATGCGTATTGTAATCCAGTATTATGTCTTCCCACTCCAAAGGCGTGGTAATACGCTTGGCAGGGAAACCGATGCTGTAATCGGGCTTGTACTCTCTGTCAAGCAGCACATGACTCAGGAACTCTTCCGACACTCGCAGTTGTCCACTAAGAAATGGTTCTCCTTCGTTTGCTCCCTCCAATCGCAAAATATTTGAGGTATAGAACCAATGGTTGCGCTGGAACATACGCACAACATCGCAACGCTTTATCGTGTCATCGCCTGCAATGATGAATGCCGCAGTTTCTCCTGTTGGCAGAAAGCCTCCGTGCGACAGACCTTTCCAGCCGCCGAACTGAGTAAACTGCCTGTCGAGAGTCCCATTTTGAAGAAAGAAAGTATCGAGAGCCTGGGGCTTGATGTGCGGCATCAAGGCAAGCATCACAACGACCCTCTCATCAAATGAAATATCTTTACGGTCGGTCAACTCTTCCAACCATTTTCCGGAAGGCAGTCCCAACTGACTTACGGAGGCATTCTCAAAGCCCTGCTGCCGAAAATATACCCCGACCGTCACATTAAGCACCGCTTCAAACCACTCGATATGCTCAGTCATGGATTATAATGATTACCTGTTAATATTTCATATTCTTTTACTGCTCCAATATGTTGCTGTGCATGATACATAGGAATAGTGAGAATCATATCGCAGTTATAGTTGCCTCTGTTATAACGGACTCCTTCAATATGATGCCAGATAAGGTTGCCTGGATTTTGGTAAAACAAATTAGCTTGCTGATAATCTGCATTTCTGCTCCCAGTCATATTTATAGTACATCTGCTGTTATTAATCATATAAAATAGATTAATAGGCAAATGTCTGTTCTGTTGCGGAATTACATTAGCAATAATGTCATTATAGGATGCAAAGTAAAAGTCATTGTAAAATGCAAGAACAAGATAATTCCATATCAATTGAGGAATCTCCCAGTTTCTTATTCTGAAATGCTTGGCAAATGCCTCCGTGAAATCCGTAAAGTAATCGTATATATGTCCTCGCATATTGACATGCCGCTGAATTAAACTAATATTAGCGTGTGAAAAATGATTTTTCCTTTTCCCAGCATCTATGGTTCTGCTTGATTTATGCATCAAAACAGACTCTTTCATAACCTCTGAATTTTAGTAGTTGTTCGCTCTCGCACCCATCACATCGGCCTCGTGTTCGAGTTCGATACAGTCGTTCACCGGCAATCCGCTCACTTCGGTGGTAGGCTCTACACGCCCTGCCATCTGCTGCGCAACATGCCATGCCTCGTGCGGCAGGTGCTGTTCCTGTCCGGGAGCGACATAAATATCCGTTCCTTGTGTGTAGGCTAATGCCTGTACCGTAGCCGGTTCCGGAGAGTTGTAATGCACCCGAACATCGTCCATTGCAAATCCGGAAAGGTCTTCGATACCGGCTTTCAGGTTGTCGGACATACCGGTCTCGTTCCTTTTCTGTTCGGGAGTTTCAAATTTTCCCTGCATAAGTTCATCATCTTCTTCATCGCCCAAGCGTTGTGCCGGTTGCTCGAACTTGCCTTGCAGAAGTTCGGCTTCGTCCTCCTCCCTTTGTACAGGATTTTCGAACTTCCCTTGTAACATTTCATCCTCGTCTTCGAGGCGCTGCACCGGTTCGGCTAAGGCCTGAAGCATCCTGTTCTGACGGTTGTCCGCAAACCCCAATGCGTTCTTGCCACCGCGCTTTTGCTGGATGATGCGTGCCACTTTGTTCCGATACGTTTTTTCCGCTTCCATGATTATAAATTTTTAGTTTATTTATATATGATCAAAAATCGAATTCTCCCTTGTCGCGCCATACGACGTTTATCCTCTTTTCCAGCCACGGCAACTGGACAAGCCGGTACGACCACGGCAGGAAGTCGAGCAGCATATCGTAAGAGCGCCCTTCCACATACAGCACCCATTTGTCCTCCCGTTGTTCCAGTCTGCCCGGACGCTCTATGAAGTTGAGCTGAAATCCTTTTGCCGAAATATTTTTAAACTTCTCACAGTTATTCTTGATTCCGATAATCATTGACTCGATGGTCATTATCTCATAGTCGGCCAGCTTCAATGTCTTGGGTAACGGTACCTGAAAAGGACAACCTGTCAGGATGCGGTTGAACGCAAGCTCCTGCTCCTTGTATTCCTGTGGCTCGTCCGTCACCAACCGTTGCAGGATGAATATCGCCTTGACACGTGCCTCGGTATCTTTCAAATCGCTCCCGTCTTCCGTCAGCAGGCTGAGCATATTGAACAGACGGGGGAGCCATATTATCAGAAGGCAAAGCCCGGCATTCGGAACTTCGATGTACTGCGGCTGTACCGCGTCCTCCAATGATTGCTCGCTGTCGGCAATGTGCAGCCGTGTTTCCACTTCTTTAATGATATTATCCAATGCAAGTTGCCGTTCAGCAGTATTATGGTCTGCCCCGGATGGCCGTTTTCCGGATTCGGGATCGCCTGTCCCGGTAATTTTATTCTTCATATCGCCTTGTGTGTAATGATTATTTGCTGGTAAAATTCTGTCGGATTCCCTATGTTCAGAGTGGTTACTATCTGTTATTCCTGCCTGTTCCTGCACAAGTGCCGGTATTCCACCTTTCCATGCAAGTGGAGCCAGTGTGGAAATATACTTTCTGACAATGATCCGGTTATCTGCATAAGATACCTGTTCGTCCGGATAACCGGCAATAAACCGGATCAATCCTTCCGACAGTACGGATTCCGGAACTTCATATTTATCCGAAACGGCTTCTGTGATTCGGAGCAATGTCCCGCCCAAAGAGAACGATACACCCCCGATCATCTCCAGCCATTCCTCCTTGTCGAGCCAACCGCTCCATTGCCGGAACGGAATGTTTTTCCCGGTTGCACCGTCAGTTGAATAACGGACAAGCGACCACAGCTGCTTCGGCTGCCAACGGGCATAGTGCCGCAACACCTGCGACTTTGCCGTGTCGCTGACAGACGGGGAGATGAGCCAGGCCGCCCAATCATCGAATGTTTCTTCATCGGGATTATCTTCCCGGTTCGTTACTGAAGACATGCCGGTTTCTGTGAAAGCACCGGTTTCGGCATCACCGGTTGTTATCGGGGAACCCGATGCGACCGTATTGATAACTTGCCTTTCAGCCGTTCTCCATTGCCCCTGGCCGGCAGCCGTATATTCCTTGCTTCCGGTAAGGACATAGTGCCAATGAGAAAGAAACTGCCGGATAATTTCCTCCGTATCCATATCACCAATACGCTGCCCCGTAGCCACCAGAAGCAGCAGGGCTTTTGTTATGGAATTGTCCCGTTCCGCGCTGCTGCCCGTAAACAGATTCGTCCCTATGGGTGTGTGTGCCACAATCCTAATGACCAGCATCAAGGTTCCCGAAAGGGTATTATCCGTGTACCGGATAAAGTCCGAAAACAGTTCTCTGTCGGTGATCTCCGCCCATAGGGTAACTGTATTTTCTTCCGATGTGACAGTCGCTTTCACTAAACGCATCGCATTTTCCGGATTCTCATTCATATAACGGCGGAACACATCCCGTTTCTGTGCGGAAGAAAATGCTCTGTTCCGCAGCCATTCGGTAATTCCGGAAATGTCATCCAAATGCTGTTCAAATGCCGTTCGGACTTCGTTCAAGTCCATATCGTTTGTTTGTATTGGCAAATCTTTCTCTGCTGTTGCACTGCAAGCCGTTGTTACATCTTCCGGATTGTCGGTAGTAATTTCAGAAATTACCTTTTCTGACGCTGTTCCGGAAATATTCCGTTCCCCGTATGTCGGTTCCGATATGCAAGTATTCAGTTTTTTCGAACGTATATATTCCCGTATCCGAATCAGCAAAGCCGTTCCGGCAAATAATGAAGTCTGTGACGACTGTCTGATAAACAGCTCGACGACAACTTTAACCTTGTCGTTGCCTGCTATAGCGGAAAGTAACCGTATGGCAAACTCTACATTGTTAGCCGCCGCTACGGTAACGGAATCATTATTCCCGTAGGAAAGTGACACAAACAATGCCTGCCACAGTTCCTTTGCCGGACGGGAGACAAGTCCCGCAACCTTCCCGATATTCTCCACAAGCAAACCTGCGAACTGCATTGCGGAAGTTGCCGCATTCTGGCCGCCTGTCCCGAATGCGTATCCGGCTAACCGCATTGCGATATGCCGAAGCACGATGTCATCAAGCAAGCCGATAACCTTTTCCAGCAACTTTTCCGACTGCAAAGCGAGAACCAGTTCGCTTTCCTTGCCATGATACATATCGAACCATTGCAGGACAAGCATCCTTTGGACTTCTTCGGGAATATCTCCTTTCGACAAAACGGTGTGCAAAACAGAGAGCCGTCGCGTATCGGTGTTTTTTTCATTCTTCATCAACAGGGGTGTTCCCTTTGCAACCGCACAGACAAACTCCCGCAGCGATGCCGGAATATCAATGCCGTCTGCTGCTACCGCACCGGATGAAGCTGCCGCAAATGCAACCGTCCTTCCCGTGATTTCCTGGTGTAACAGTCCTGCAATCCGTACAACCTGCATTGGAATGGATTCCGATGTATGGAACATTCCGGCACCTATGCCCTCCAATACCGCAATATGCAATGCCTCTGTCAACCGGGCACTGTCCGTACCTTTCAGCCAGGAGACGGACGTGGAAGCCCCGTAGAGTACTTGGGACACGGCAGAAACCGCCTCCGACAGTTGCAGCGAGACATGCCCGTTGAGTAGCAGCACGGACGGTTCGTCCATTAAATCCGCCAACAGCGATATATATCGTCGTTTAGGTTGTGCTTCCAGCCACCGTACCAACAGTTCCGGTTCCTCTTTGACAAGCCGTCTGAGAAATGTCCTCTTGGCACTTTCGGGCAGTTCCGTATTCTCCAGCCACTCCCCGAAAGAGGCGATATGCTTCCTTAGGACGGCCGATGCGGCTGAATACGGGGATATTTCATCTTCTTTCTCACCTGCGGATTGGCGGTCTGCATTTTCGTCCTTTCCCTGTCTTGTCTTAATCAGCGACAGTTGCAGCAGCATATGGTAGAGTTCCCATGCGTAACTGTCCCCGGTAACGGGCGAGCCGTCGGCGTTCAGCCGCTGGTTGTGGTAGATGATGTCCAGCACCGTCAGGTAGTAGTCTGTTCCGAATACTTCCAGCAGGAACTGCACCGTCAGTTCCGCTTTGGAAAGATAAGTGTGGTAGTCCCTTTTCCGGATGAATGACAGCAGCCGCCGGTTCAGGTGAAGCCGGAAATGCCGTTTGTCGCCGAACATCGGCACACCGTTGAACGGGTAGTATTCCAACAACCAGCCGTAGAGCCTGTACCAGTATTCCGGTACGTCGATCTCCGCATGGTTTTCCGTCTCGGCCGCCATGATACGCCTGACAGCGGGATTTTCAAGAAGTTCCGCCATTGCTTCCGTGCTGCATGTCTCCTTTGTCTCATGGATGAGGCGGATGACGGATTGCGGGGCTCTTTCCACCGCCATCGACAGATACCGCTGCTTCTCGTATTGACCGAGTGTCGGGGACAGGAGCCATACGCCAAGCGGCAGGATCTCCGCCAGACGTTCCCTATCCGTTTGCAGGTACAGCCGTTCCATGATATAGGGCTTGGAGGCAATCACGAACAACAGCCTCTGCGCATGATCCTTATCCCTGAAATACCGCAGTTCCTCATGCAGGTCGAAATCCCGCACATCCCATTCGGGCATGCAGAAGCCGTATTCCAGATAATGCAGTAGATTTTCGAACCGTTTTTCACGGGAATATAGACGGGATTTGTCCGTTTCGAGAGATGTCCTGTTGTCCGCACCGTCCGGGAATGAAGGCTGCAAGACTTTCGTCTCTTTAATCTGCCGCAGGAACTCCCGTTCCAGTGCCTCGCGCAACCGCACGGGGAAGCTGCCGTAGAACTCCTCCTGCGGTATGCCGCCCAAATCCAAGTCCAGACGGCCTATCTCCATATAAATATCTTTCTTGTCGTACCGATAGAAGAACTCTTCCAATACATCGGTGACACAACGCTGACAAAAGCCGTCCCAGTCCGCATAAAGTTCCCTGGCGAACAGCTCGTCCGTCATCCTGAACCGGAACGATATGTTGTCAATCAGGGTCATACGCTGTCCTCCTTATGTGCTGTTCCGTCTTCCTGGTCTTTTCCCTCTCCTTTGTGTACCGGGATGAAATCCATCGAGAGGGCATCCGTCATCTTCTTCAGGTATCTGGCACGGATGTCCGCCGGGGCATTCTCCCTTATGCTCTCTCGCCACCTCTTATATCCGTCCTCGAAATACTGCATCTGCAAGGCGCCGAGCCAGCAGGTCTCCATTTTCAGGTGTGCCGGAATTACCGAACGTGCCAACCGCGTGCACTCTTCGCGGAACCGTGGGGAATGTGTCCTTGCCGTCCAGCCCGTAAACGCCAGCAGCACCGTGAACGGCTCTGCCGGAGTGAACAGGCTCTTTTCCACCACATACACCGCCTCGCACTGCCTGTTCAGCTCACGCAGGTAGCGGCACAGCGTGTTCGCCCATTCGGTGAGTTGCTCCCTGCTGTCCGACCGGCCGAGGTTCATGCGTTTCTCCTCCTCCCTGCCACGGAAGACCAGCAGCCATTCGCTGTTGCCCAGTCCCACGAGATTGTAGTTGCCCAATGCGATTCCCTCACGGAACAGCGAGCCGTTTATCCAGTTCGAGTTGAATATCGGCAGGTTGCGCCTCAGGTTCTCGTCCCGTTTCAGTTTCTCCCCTTTCGTCTGAGGTGGATTGTCCTCCTTTATGGCTTCCACCGATTCGGAAATGAACACGTCATCGTCTATCATCTGCGAGCTCATCAGTCCGCGCAGCCGTTCCCCTTTCTCCCCGTCGCCCATCAGTATCAGATTATGTCCCGGAAGGATATTGCCCACGGTCGTTTCTTCGTCGATGTCGAAATCCAGCAGCAGGGAGAGGTACTTCTTCACGACCGGGACGTTTTCGCCGCCGAATGTTCCCGTCAGGTCGAATGAGCGGGCACGGTCGCGTATCAGGACGGGAAGGGCTTTCAGAAAACGCATCCTGCGGCGCAGGCGGTCGTCCGCCGTCTGCCCGTAGCAGTAGAATTCCGTCAGCCACTCCGGGGCGCTGTCCACTCCGTACAGATTGTCGAGGAAATCCATGTAAAGGTTCCGTAATTCCTCGATGCGGCGGTACCTGTCGTTGGGCTTGGACAGGCCAAGTACTTTCTCCGGCAGGGTTTCCATACGGGAGGGAGTACTGTCCGCATCGTCTATTGAAAGCAGCCTTTTCAGTCCGTTCAGTTCGTTCAGTCCGCGCTGCATCAGCAGGTCGAAAAGTTTCAGGTAGCTGCCGAAATTACGCGCCTCCGCCTTCTGTCCGGCTGGGGTGTCGCGCATGAAATCCCCTTCGGACGTGCCGTAGCACGACGGCAGGTCGCCTGCCAGCGGGCTGTGGCCGTACACGTCACGATAGGTGGATTTGTATGGGGTTCCTTGCTTTTCCCCTGCTTCACGGCGTTTGCCGTCTCCGGTCATTTCGGTGCCGGGCCCCTCCATTTTCTGCATAATCTGGCGCATACGGAACGTGCCGCGCATGAAATATACAGCCTGCATCCGTTCCAGAAAGCCTTTGATATCCGTGCCCGCCTTTTCCCGCCCCATCCTTACGGTTACGTCCCCGAAGTCTTCGGGTATGTGGAGCGAATAGCCTTCCCTGAAGTCTGTTACGGGATGCCCGATCCTGTCCTTCAGGTAGAGGGTCTTGAACGATACTATGCCCGGTATGCCCTTGAGCTTCCAGTACAGTTCGTTTTCGGTGTCCTTCTGTCCGGGAATCTCCGCCCGTATGTCCTTCACGGGCCCGTCGTACCATTCGTCCTCCCTCACGGGCTGCAGGCTGTCGGATGTGGAGCGCATGATTTCCACGGAGCCGGAAAGGTACTGCATCACCGTCCGGTACACCTGCACGAGTATCTCCGTGGCATCCTGACCGGTCTCTATTTCAAGGTCGGCATGCAGGAAAAGTTCCACGGGCTGTTCCCTCCTTATCTCCCCGAACTGCTCGCAAAGGTTGCGGTGACGGTTCAGGAAACCGCGTACCTTGTCCTCCACGGTACGGTCGTTCCGGAAGAACGGGGAGAGGCGCAGGCTGACATCATACCATCCATGCCTGTCAGGTATGACCTTTACATTCTCCACCATCGGGAAACGGGTCAGTATCGCCTGGCGGTAGTCCTCTGCCGTGACCGGCGCAGAAGGATACACCACTCCTGCGGGAAAGAGGCCGTACCTTTCTCCCATCCATGTGCCGTCTCTACCGGCAAGGTAATCCTCCGGCGCGAAGTTCAGCTTGTAGTCGATTTCCGTTAGGGCGTAGTTCGCCGCATCGGCGATGGTCACGCCTGGATCGCCCGAGTTATAGTCCGTCCACACTTCTCCTGAGAGGCGTTGCAGCTCGGTAAGTGTCTGCCGTTGCAGTTCCGTGTAGAGTTCCTCCCCTTCGGGCGGACGGGTGATGTATAGTTGTCTTTTATCCATAGGCGCGGTCTCCTATAATTCCCAGAGGGTTTCGATACGGCAGTAGATGGCCTCCGCACCGCTCTCTGTCCACCGGCTTCTTATCTGGAGACGGATTTTCCCGCCCGTGCGTTGCCAGCGTATCCTGACACGGCCAGACCAGCCCCACCAGTGTTTCCGGGAAGAACGGACACGCCGTTTCCGGCCTTGTGAATGCGAGGCGACGGCTTCACATGCGGAGTACGTGCGGCTATGCCTGTTCAGGTAACAGACGGACAGGCGGTACATCCTGCATCTGTCAGCCGGTTGTCCTGCCGCATCTTCCACGGGCAGGTCGTGCCACAACCCGTCGGCTTTTATCTTCAGGATGCCGGAGCCGGGACTCTCTTCCTCCCCGTCTTTCCCCGAGAGGTATCCGGCCGCTTTCAGCGTGCCCTCCACGGTGACGTTACGGTCGCGGTCTATCGTCAGCACCGTTTTGCCTTTGTCATCCTGTATTCTCAGGCCGTTTTCGCCGTCGAGAGCAATCCGCCACAACGGTTCCGATCCGCCCTGGTCGGGGTCGTCGGTAAAGACGGTGGCTGCCACGCCGCTCTTGCCCGCGGGAAACAGGCGCACGCCGTCGGAGGCTGTGGCTGTCACCTTCCCGTCCTCGTGTATGTTGGTTACGGAGTCTATCAGTTCGGCGAACTGGTCTTCCGTGGGGCTGTCTCCCCGCTGGAAGTACGATTTCAATGTTTTCCTGTCCCTGTATCTGCTGTCCATCGTATCTTGTTTTTAATAGTCCTATCTTATCACGAACCCAGTCCCGATTCCCGCTTCGCCCACGCCGGAACGGCCATTGACCAGTTTCACGTCGAGTTCCTCCACATAGAGCACCCCGCAGTCGCCCGCGGCGGAAAGCATCAGGTCGTCCCTGCCGCCTTCTCCGGTTATGCGATACGTCCTGTCTCCTGTGGTGATATCCAGCGAGATGAAATCGCCGATGCACTCGTCGTTGACGATGCGGGACAGAAGCGCGTCGCATGAATACCGCACACCCAGATCCGGCAGCCTGCCGTCCATATACCACGCCATGAAGAATACGCGGATACGCCTTTCCGTGCGCCGTTTCACGCTGCCGGGGTCGCATGTGTCCGGTTTTAGTACCGCCTTGAAACTTATTTTCAGCGGCTCGTACACGGGGTTGAACGCATGTATCGCCGCGAACGGCGGGGCGTATTTCCGAATGAACCGCTCTATTTCCGACAGTTTCCATCCAGGCAGGGACGGGTATTTCCGCTTCTCAGGTTTGGGGAATACCACGACATGTACGCCGCCGTCCTCTCCCGCATCCGGGATGCAGCATGCCTTTTCTATTTCGGGGAAGCGTTCCAGTATCATTTTCTCGTAGTTGCCGCCACATACGGCGCGGTTGCGTGAGGAGATGCGGATGCGCTGCCTGACACCCGTGTCCGCTTCCGTCTCGGCAGGCTTGCCTCCGCTGCCCGGCATGGGCTGGGTCACGGTGAGGATGCGGCTGTCCGCCATTGCCGGAGCCTGTATCGTCCCGGCAGGCAGGGCGTTGCCGTCGCCGTCTTCAGCCGTTACCCGGAAGCAGTTCAGATAGATGCCGTTCACAATCGTGCTTTCCGGAACTTTTCCGTCCTTGAAAGCGAACCGCAGCCACAGCCCGTTCCCTTTCTCCTTTCCCGAAGCACTTACCTCAATGAAGCCGCTGCGGGTCAAACCGTCCGTTTCCTCGCACAGCACCTCCTCCTCCGGCACTCTTTTCCAGATGCCGTTTCCCATGTACCTGCCGATGGTCAAGGCGCAACCGGACTGTTCCCTGACCGGTTTCCAGTCCTGCACGGCATAGCGCAGGTCGAGATAGAGCCGTACACGGTTCGTGTCGCCCATGTCATCCAGTCCCACCAGCAGGGAGGGATATTCCATTTCGGGCTGGAATGTCGGAGCCGGTTCATAAGAGGACAAGCATTGCTCATAACCGTTTATTCCCGTGAAACGGTACAGGCAGCCGTCGCCCGGCCAAATCGTTTCCTCGGACTTATAGCCGAAAGTCACGTCGCTAAGCATCGGTACTTGCGGCTGTTCGGGTACGGGTTTCCAATTCTTCTTTTTCTCCCGTCCGTTGTGCATCATCACTTCGGAGAACAGGCGGTAGTAGGCGTTCATGCCGAAGCCCATATCGGGAGCGTCCAGTGTCAGGCGGTAGAAGCCGTTGCTGTCACGGCGGTAGGGCGTCAGGCTGTTGGCCTCCGTGTTCCCCCTCAGCGTAAGCTCAAAGGAGGCTTCCTCGGAGAGCTTGCCTTCTTTGTCCTTGTGGAAAAGCGGTTGCGGAGAGCCGGAGCATTCGTACCAGTGGCTGTTCTCCTGCCACTGGCAGCGCACGAGAAAGCTCTTTTCATCGACGTGTTGCCCGGTGTCGTAGTTCCTGTATATCGTGCCGAAACCGTTCTCGGGCAGCTTCGTCCAGGCTCCGTTCAGAGTTACGGCGGTTATCTCTTTCAAGGCGGCTTCTTCGTGGCCGAAAATCAGCCGGTTGTCCCGTTCGCCCGTCGAACCGAACGGGTAGAACGGTTGCGAGGGGTCAAGCTGCCCCGACTCCCCGATAAGGGTGAAGTTGTGGATGCCCGTCACTTCGGTGGCAACGGTTATGCTTTCGATACGCAGTGTCTGCGGCAGTTCTCTGTCGGCGAACAGGATGCGCAGGGACGGATGTCCGGTGGTAATGCCGTGCAGTTCGTCCGTGCAGGCAGCCGGGGCCTCGTCGCCCTCGCTCAAGGTGAATGTGAGCCGGAGTGAACGGGTCTCTTGCCCGTAGTCCGGTGTATATGTCGTCTGCACCCAGCCCTCGCTGCCGCTGATTTGCAGGATAAATGGCGTGCATGCCGGAAGGTCGGGCATCGGGGTATCTTTGGGGGTAGCCAGACGGAAACTGACGGTTACGGTGCGTCTGCCCTCCGACAGAACGAGGCTGCGCGAAGTAAGCAGCCAGCCGTATTCCAATGCCCTGGCTGCGGGATTGGCGGCATCGAACAAGGGGCAGGCGCTTTCCTGCTCCTTGTTCAGAAGAGGTGTGATGTGCAGGCGATTGCCTTTGGCCGACAGGGCGTATGCTGCAAGGATGCGTGCCGGGATGATGTATGCCTTTTCCGCGGTGGCATAGCACAGGTCGGAGCCGTCCGCCTTTTTGCCGGCGGTGAACTTCGTGCCTTTCGGCAGCGGGAAGGTTTCCGTGATTTTCTTCCTGTCCGGGTCGATGACGATGAGCGTGCTGTCCTGCACCGCCGTTTTCGGGGTGTCGTGCAGGATATTCCGGCGGTAGAACTCCGCCCAACTGCAGAAGCGGGCGTTGAAGCGTTCCGCGATACCGCAATAATTTCTGACGAAGGTGAGCAGCAGGGCGAGCGAGGCATCCAAATCGCCGCTTTGTTCAATACGTGTAATGTATTCGCCGCCTTTCTTCTGTATGTCCGCCACCGTGCCGAGCATTCCGTAGTAGGGCCGGTTCATGTCGTTCAGCGGGGTGAAGAAAGATTTTGGGCGGGGTTCCGTATTCCGGGGAACGGCTTTCTCCAGTTGTTCGAGCAACTGTCCTGCCACTTCCACGGCAGGGCTTTCCGTTGCCTGACTGCGGCTCCGGTCGATGTATTTCCCCAGGCGGCAGGCCCATCCCGTAAACTTGTCTTTCAGGTCGTTCGTGTATTCGGTCTGGGCCGAGGTGCCGCGTCCGTCCACGAAGGAGTCCACATAGCCACACACATCCTTTTGCAGGATGTCCACCAGTACCGTCAGCACATGGTTCTCCCACAATGACGACAGCCTGCCGTTCTCCTTGTCCGTGCGGTCATAGTAAGGTAGGTTGCCGCTTACCGACATCAGCCAGCGCAGCAACTCCCGCCAATCGCTCTCCAAGGGGCGGAAGCCGTCCGGCATGGCGGTGTCCTGCATGCACTCCTCCCGCAGCGTGCCTTTCTGTTCGTATGTCGTCTTTTCTGCCATTATGACATCGTTTATAAATTACCATATCATTGGAGGCTCTTGTCCGATACCGGAAAAAAGAAAACCGCTTTCCTCGTGCGGCCTTGTGTCGCAAAGGGGAAGCGGAATAATGGAGTTATAATAAATCTTACGGTAAGTCCGTAACGGCGGTTGCAGGTATTTCCAGTTTGGAGAAGGCGAATATCTTCTTGCCGAGATCTTTCAGCGAGGCTCCGGTATGACAGATATCCGCACCGTCGGTAATAAGGATGCGGCCATGGCTTCTTTGGTATATGTGCGCCTCTATCGGAGGGTATTGGCGGTGTGCCGTTCCAAGTCCAGCTGGAACCGGCGGCTTGTCGTCTGTGTGCAGATGTCCCTTCACTCCGTCGTTTCGTTTGCAGAACATCACAATACCGTTTATTTCGTTTTTGAAAAGATAAAGATACTATAATTATCCGTCTGTTAATCAACCGTACAGCTTTTTCTCATTATTCCTTTTTCTTTTCCCAGCATGTCAAAGAGCGATTTGTATCTTTAATTATTGATCCTTTACAACCCGGCAAGGTCGGTTCCTTCATTCAGGTAGAAAGGATAGACCATGTTGGTGCGCCTGTTGGTTTGCCGAATAGTGTAGTCCAAAGTGATATTCAGAATGCCTTCCTTGTCGTTCACCTCGAAATCCACCCGGTTCAAGTCCACCCGCGGCTCGAACATCACCACCGCATGTTCTATTGCCTCACGCAGCAAAGTCTGCGTGGAGATGTCCATTGCCTCGAACACATACCGCCGCACAGGGCAGCCGTAGTCATAGCGGTGGACACGCTCGCCGGGTGAGATGCTCAGCAGCGTCCACAGGCTCTGGCGTATCTTCTCTTCATAGGCAGCCATTCTGGTAGGAGTGCCGACCCTTTCCAATGCCGGAGGGAAGCTCCAACCGTTACCGAGGAATGTTTTGTTATCGTTCATATCTGTTCTATAATTATCATTATTGTTTTTCGTTATTGCCATTTAATCGTATCCTTGTATGCGGGGGAAAATAGCACCTCCAACAACACCTATTATAGCTTCTATTCCTCCTCCTGTTAACCCGCCAAGCAAAGCACCTTAGAACCTCCCGAAAGAAATCCTGTACCATTTCCAGCTCCTGCAAATTCTAAACTACCAGCCAATCCCATTTTTTATCCAATCATCTCTTCTCTGAATTGTTTTGTCACATTATTATAGATTGATATGACATTTCTTCCATCTTCAATCACTACCCGTTGTCGTACTCCGTTGACACAAAATTGTCGGGAATTTTATTTCCAACAGATTCCTTATGTTCGCTTGCTTCGTACATGGTTGCTGGATTTCAGCGTTGATACTTCGGTTCGTTTATCCCTGTTTCACCTTTATCCTATCGGATTATGAATCCTTGTACTCTTGACCAGAGCGGATAACATATCCGCCGGGACGGAATTTTCATATTTTATTCCACTTGTATCCTAATTTCGCCCAAATATACCATCTTCTTAGTTGCCTTTCATTTGAGATTTTAAACCAATTTCCCCTGTCGCAAAGTGCTATTGGGAAATCAGGATGTAATAACGCCTCAATAATTGGCTCGCCGTGCTTTTCTGCAAAATCTTTAAAATTGACTTGAGCGCCATGCTGGAATCTCTTTTGGTCGTTACTATATCCCATTTTATCATTAATGTCCATCAACATACCTGTGTCTCCATGTCTTTCCCCAGAGTCCATATCACTTGCTTTGGGAACTCTTGGATAACCTATCTCGATTCTTTTTTGATTGCGTCTGTTGAGCTTTCTAAATTTAACAATATCATGCACATCGTAGTCTCCTGTTATAAAATTTCGATGCCAACTTGGTTTTTTTTCATTCTTGGTGTCTTTTCCTATATTCTTACATGAGGCCAAAGACAAGTATGTTCCCTCAGCTTGTATAATCTTCTTTTGGGGAACTTTCTTGTATGATTCTACGCCCTCCTGAGTTAAATAGAAACCATCAATTGTTCCGTTGCTCCAATGAGGAACCATCCCCGACATCTCTTTCGGCAAGTCAAGTTCCTTCAAAACTTTTTTTAATGCTTCTCTTCTATTTTTATATCCGATATTCATTTTATCCGCAATCAGAGGTGCTGTTTTGGGCTTTAGCGACTTGTCCAATATCGAATGAGGCTTCGTGCCAGCACCTTGTGCTAACCTTGATAATGATTCTCGCCCGGTTTCTCTAATACTGATAGCACATCTTTTTTCTTTTGTATATTGTTCTATTACAGCGGCATCCTTCGGTAATGTGAACATAGTATGTAATTCGCCATAATACATCAGGGGCGGACTGTCATCTTCTCGAATCGGTTTAGATGGGCCGGCAGATTTCCATTTTCTATTATCGATGCCCAGCAATCCTATCAACTCGCTAAATAAGTAATGTTTATCAGATTCGATCAAGTGTTTCAGGAATGTAATTTGTTTTATATTCAATTCTAATTTCATGCGCTCAAATTCTTTCTGAGCCCTGTCGATCCCTATAACTTTACCATTCAAGAATACATGGCGTTGAATTGCTTGAGGGGGGCGATTATATCTGTTACGCACAGTTGAAATAGTGCGTGGATAAACATTTATATTTTGTCTCGCTTCGTACATAATCATCCGATTTTGAAATTTCGAGATATTTTTCTTGTCTCTTTCGCAGAGGCTACTGCTTTAATTCAGATTTACCTCAGCAGATCGGGATCACCGACGAAAGGTGTCTTAGCCAATTAAGTTTATTTTATTAGGAAGAGATTGCGGTTCAGTCCCTACAAGATGGTCGAAGCATGGTATATTACCTTCTTTCTTGACCATTACTTTTACCTTGGCGTTGCCGTATTCAAATTCAGCTCTTGAATATTTATCATCATGTTCATTATAACTTCTTAAAATCGTAATGGCAGGATATTCATTTGTCGAAATATATTGTTTACCATAAGACACATCTTCTGCATCATTTATGGTACTCAGTAAATTCTCACAAAGAACAGTGGAAGTGCAAAACAGCATAGTGTGTTTTGGCTTACGGTCTTTTTTATCCCGGTGATAGTAAATTGCTTCAAGAATATTTGCGTTATTTTCCTCTGTTCGCATTGAAGGAAGAACACTGCCTTCTGCAATATGTTTTGCCTTAAATTCTTGTCCCATATCATTATGCAAGTCGCATTTTTTAATAAACTGAAGTGCGGATATTGACTGGTTTCCCTGTACACGTTTTTTTTGCGGTACAGATCTTTCTCTGTTGTCATTCATTCGTAATTGTTGTACACTTTTCTTCTCTGTAACGGAAAACTTATGGGAAACCGCAGCTTTATGTTGTTTTGCTTCGTACATGGTTTTCAATTTTTAATGGTTAGAAATTACTGTTCTGTGGCATTACCGTCCGTCGCTTCATCTTTCAAGCAAGCGGCGAGGGGCAGAAGCGATGCTCCGAAAATCAGTCTTGATAAATTCCTCTTGCTCATACCATTATTCTTTTTATATTGTTTTACTGTTATCCTCCAATCTGTACCGTGGGGCATCCGGCGACTATTACGCCTCCGTGTGCCGTGGTGTCGCCCATGCGTGCGGCAGGCTTGCCGCCAATCATCACTGTGGCCGATCCTTTGATGATGCTGTCGGGCGGTCCCGTACATATGCACATATCACCCATGACTGCCGCAGGCAGTTTGCCTATCAATACCGTAGGTGCTCCGGGACCTATGACCGGGCCGCCTGCATGGGGGATGGGTGGCAAGCCCGGTGTCTGCATCGGGCAGGTGTGCATGTCTGTTATTCTTGCAGCAGGCGGCATAATACTATCTGCTTAAATTCTTATAATTTGCTATTTAGTTAATCATCACCATTGCACCCTTTACGGTGGTCTGGCCGCTTGCCGAGAGTTCCGCTGTGGCGTTGCCCTTGACGGTGGCTCCCACCTTCGCCTGTACCTTGACATTCAGCCCTTCGAGGCTGACATCCTGCTTGGCTGTACCGCTGATTTTCATCGTGGCATCCATCGTGATGTTGCCTTTGGCTTTCAGCGTAATATCTTTTGCGGACGAGAGCGTGATGCCGTTCTTGTCCATCATGATTTCATTCTTGTTTTCATCAGTCAGACGGATGTGCTTCCCGTCATCGCTAATTTCCACCGTATTCTTTCCGGGGGTGGAGACCGTTATGATTTTCTTCTCCTCGTCGAACTCGATGCGCATCTTCTGGCGTGTGACCAAGGCTTTCTTGTTGTTCTCCGCCTCGTATTCGTAGGGCGGCTTGTGCTTTTCACCATAGATTGAGCCGAGAATGACGGGATTGGCCGGGTTGTTATTCACGAAACCCACCAATACCTCATCGTTCGGTTCGGGCAGCCAGAAACTGCCTGAACCGTTGGTAGCATATAATGTGGAGAGACGTGCCCAAAGCAGTTTGTCCTGTCCCTCCATCCACGGCAGTTCCACCTGTATGCGGTACTGCTTCTGTGGGTCGCCGTCCAGTTTTTTCACCACCGCCGTATGCAGCCCTTCCATGCCTGGCAGCAAGCCTGCCGCAGGGGGGCTTACCACATCCGGCTCGTCTGTGATATTGCCGGGGTTGATGCCGATTCCGGCTTTGGTAATCCATTCATTATGCTCGATGATATGCTCCACCGAACCGATGAAGGCGTTGCCGCCGAACCGCCTGCCCAAGCCTTTCAGTTCGATGATGCAACCCGGTACGGCTTCTGCTGCCCCGTAGAAGCTGAACGAACCGTGATAACGTGCAAGCCCGGCTTTCAATGCCATGCTGTCTGCCCATACTTTCAGCACTTTGCTGTCCGCAGGGGCATCGGTTTGGAGCAGCATATTATCGGCTGCGGCTATGTTCTCCGGTTCCAGGTCTCCCTGCTTGTTCAGCTTGGGAACGGAAGCACTTTCCTTGACGGACTTCTGTTCCGAAGGGTTCCACGACACGGCATCATACCCCGAAAACTGGTCGCTTGCCGATAGTCCGCCGTCAAAGTCTATCAGGTCGTTGCCGTAGGTGACGGTCAGCACGGGCAATGCGCCCGCTGCCGGCTTGAATGCCTTGATGTCGCTGCCCGTGGTGAGAATGAACATACCGCAGGCATCGGCACGCGAGAGGGCGAAATCCCAGTCCGTACAATAGTATTGCACCATATCGGGGTGCTGGTAGTCCGTGCTGTCTGCCGACACCTTGCCATATGCGGAAAGGACTTCCTCTATCATGTCTGAGTCTTTCTTCTTCTCGAAGATACGGTTCTTGCGCACCTGTGTGGCAGCGTAGGCGTTATCACGGCATTCCACCGTCATCAGGGAACGGTGTCCCTTGCCGATGCGTATGCCCGTATCCAGAATGATGCCATCGAACAAAGTCTTCAAGTCATTCAGTTCGCCTGCGTCGATACGGATAGCAGTGCCCGGCTTGAAACTGTCAGAGTCGGATTCGTCGAAAGTCTGCTTATCCATGTCTCCGGCATTGAAACGCAGGGTGGCTTTGCCGATGCGGTTCAGCTCCAGGCGGACATGAGCCGACACCAGTTCGAAGGCGTCCCCCAATGCCTTGCCGTTGCAAAAGACTTTGCACGCAAGGTTGCGGCCTGCATATTTTGACGGTGAGTCTGCCATATATTTCCCCCTTTCTTCTATTCCTTTTTTAGTGGCGGAAACAGGAGTTCCGTTCCTGCCGGTATGTTTCTGAAACTGTTCAGGTTGTTGAACCTTGCCACCTGCCGCACCAGCAGGGAATCCCCGTAAATCTTGTGGCACAGGTAAGGAAGCGTTTCCCCCTCCTTGACGGTGATAAGGCGGGACATGTCGGGCGACTGCTTGTGGAACTTCTTACGTTCCTCCTCACTGCACCGGAAGCCCGTAAAGGTCAACTCGACAGAGGCACGGAGCGGAACACCGCTGTTGCTGAACAAGGTGTATTTCACATCCATCTTCTTTATCTGGCCTTTGAACAGCAGTTCGACATATTGGATAAGGACGTAAGAGGGACGGTGTCCGTCACTGTTATATATATACAGCAACTTCTCCAACTCCTGTATCTTGTTATATACCTTGTCATTATCTCCGGTTCCCTCTATGATGCCCGTACAGTCAACGGTTATCTTGAATGAAAGGTTTTCCGGTTTGTAACGTTCGAACCGGGTATTCCCGCCTATGGCACCAAGCTGTCTGTCCTCACGATACACGATTTCTTTCCCGAACTGTAGGGTGTCTGGATCCATCAATACCGTATAGTCATCACCTATTTTGCTCCTATACTTTGCATCGGTATATGCCGTGAATTTCAATTTTTCCATCTTACCGGTTCAATGTTGTTCAACGTTCTTTCTTTCCTCTTTCTGCACGAATGCCCGCGCCGTGTTCCGAAAGTTCCTCCACCACCTTTTGCTTGAGGCGTTCGTAAGTCCTTTCAGAGATTTCTTCGGGAAGAATGACTTTTTTCTCCACTACAGTGCTAACATGTATTTCCTTTATGACTATCGGCATTATTTGCTCCTCCTTATTTCTTCGTATTTCAAGGTTATCGTTTCAATGGCTATTTTGCTTTCCGACGCATTCAGTGGAGCCATAGACCATTTTACAGGAATGACACGTGTGCAAATCCAGCTTGCAGCTATTTTATTCTTTTCATCAAGAAGAGTAACGGTCATGTTGCACGGCTTTATTTTTGCCCCATATTTGAACCGGAATGTATTCTTCACCCATGCGGTGATTTTCTCATTGATAGCTTCAAGCGCACGCCTCAGCACCAAATCGTTTACCCTGACATCTTCCGGGAGTCTTATTCCTGCCTGGTCTTTCCCGTTTTCAAACACAAGCTCCTGACCAAGGCCATCCACCTCTGCAAAAGAGGCGGATGCCTTGTTGCCCTCCCATTGAAATTCCACCTGAAAGTGAAATGCTACCGGCGGTTTCCATGTCTTGCTGTCAGGAGCCATATCTCAACGTTTTCAAGGTTATGCCGGTGTCACTCCTTCATGTGCCAACACAATCGTTTCCATAGATACACCATTACCATCGGCCTTGAAGCCTTCCACGGTGTACTTTTTCGGCCATGCGTTGGTCAGTTTCCAGCTCTGTACCGGACTTCCTGCCTCGTCCAGCAGGGCAACGGTCACGGTTCCGCGTTTGATGATGTTCATCTTCACCTGGTTGATCCAGTCCCATAGTTTCTTGTCATCCTTGAACATTGCTTTCTTCAGGGTTACATCGCCGCTCTTGCGCAAGCCCGGCATCTTCACCTTGGTAAAGCCCGGCATGTCGCCCGAGCGGTATTCAATCACGTCGAACTCGATATCGAGTCCCGACACTTCCTTGCAGGAGATTTTTCCCACATCCGTTATATCCACGCTGAAATGAAATTCAGGTACGGGCCATGTCTGAGCGCTCTGTGCAGCTCCATTTTCGTCTGCCATAATCTTTTATGTTTTAATTGTTTGTTAATGAATTCAAGATCAATACATTATTGCCGTCAGCTCTTCTGCATCTGCTGCTGGAAGGTGATTTCGATGAATTCCGCCGGACGGGTGATGGCCACCAGCACGGTGATGCGCATGATGCCGTTCAGTATGTCGTCGCCGGTCATTGTGTCGCCCAGTCCCACATGAATCTCGTAGGCCTCCTCCGGGGTGGAGCCTGCCAGTCCGCCGCGTTTCCATATGCTGCGCAGGAAGCTGTCCATCATCGACTTCATGTTCATCCAGGTGGATGCCACATTCGGCTCGAACACGTATGCCTTGGCTGCGTTCTTCAAGGACACTTCAAGGAATATCATCGTGCGGCGTACGTTCACATAACGCCAGTCCTGGGAGTTGCCGTCCAATGTACGGGCACCCCATACCTTGATACCCTCGCCGGTGAAGGAGCGGATGGCGTTGACCGCCTTGCCGTTCATCGGCATGTTAAGGTCTTCCTGGAGGGCGTTGTCGATATTCTCGGTCGGACTGTTCACGTAGTTCACGGACACGTTTGCGGGGGCTTTCCATACACCGCGCGTGTTGTCCACCATCGTGTATAGTCCTGCCATGGCCGCCGAAGGAGGAAGCAGGTTCAGCCTTTCCCTTACTTTGTTCACGATGTACTGATAACCGGGAAGATTCTGCAACAGGGCGTTGTGCAGGTTGTTCTTCATGGCGGCAAGTTCATCCCAAGTATAATCAGCCGTTTCTGCCGGAGCTGTTTCCGCCCCCGTGTCGTCCAGTTGTGCGGGTCTTACGATTTTCTTGCCCTTAGCTATTTCTGCAAAAGAATCGGCGAAGAATTTCGGGAAGCCTGATTTCGGGTCAAAGAACGCCGACAGGTCGGGAGCGGCAGCGTTGTAATCCCATGCCAGCACCGTGCCGTCTATTTCCTTGTCGGAGAGCACGGAGGTATTCAGCCACGGGTAGTAGGCGGCACCGTATGAGAGGAAGTTTGCCCCGACATTCGTGCGGAATATCTCTATTTGTTCCGACATCACCTCGTTCTCTTTTGCTTTCGGCTGCACGTCAAGGATAGCAAAACGGTTCATCATCTCGCCGCAGTGTGCCAGCACCTGGGTCTGGATGTCCTTGCACTCATCCACCGACACGGCTTCGGGGACGAGCACCATCGTGATTTCCTGCTCCTTCTTCAAGGCGGTAAGTGCCGCGACGACTTTCTCCTTGTCAATCAGGCTCTTCTGGTCATAAGTGCCTGCGGAAACGATATAGCAGGTACCGCCGCCGTTGGCGAAGAACATCACCATCTGGTAATAGAGCGAGAATGTCACTTCCGGAGCTTCCACCCGCAAGAGCTTGCTCTTGTCCGGAGAGGGGATGCCGTAGAATGTTTTCGATGCATCCTTTTCCGGATAGTCCACCACGGACAACCTGAACTCCGGAGCCGGTGCTCCGCCGAAATACTGTTGGAATTCCGTCATCGATGTAATTTTCCAGGGTTTGCCACTTAGCGAGTCCGCACCGTTCACGGCTTTTTCGGTGATGCCGATGAAAGCGGGGATGGCGGTCGGGGCTTCGACTACTGAGTTGGGAAAGGCGCTTTTCTCCACGATGTAAACACCGGGTGTCTTCATTGATGCCATGCGTTTTAGTGTTTTAATGGTTTAACAATCGGGTTATATGTAATGGATTACAATCTAAAAATAACATAACTGCCGGAGTAACTCCGGGGCTTTGCTCAGGAAAACGCCCGGCTTGGGCAGTGCCACATTGCGCAGCAACACCTGTCTGGGGCGGTTGTCTCCTTCGGTGACGGATGTCAGGCGGAGCCGGAACCCGTACTGTTTCCGCAGGGGAATCCTTTCGAGGGAAACGGTACGCAGCACTTCCCTGCCATATTCGGCCGCCGCCTCGAACGGCCCGAATGTCAGTTTGCCGCCGCATTCCTCCAGCCGGAGTTTTTCCGGAGAGAATTTTTCGCCGCCACGGGAGACGAAAAGGTATTCCCACCGGTATTCGGGGACATGGAACTGCAGACAGGCGGTCTCCGGCGTTCCCGCCTTGGCAGAGGAGAATACCTCTTCTGTCAGGCGGAGCAGTACCGTGCAGAATCCCTTTCCTATCTGCCGCTTGGCAGACTGCTCCACGATGGCGCCCGTCGCTTCCAGCGTTTCCTGCCCGACCGGAAGCTCCAGCCGATAGGCTGAGGACGGCTGGAAACCGTTCCACTGCGTATAGAGCACAAATGCAGGGTCGGCCATCACCAGTTCCAATGCCAACACATCGGAAAGGGTGTCAACGCCCGCACCTGCATCATCATACAGTATCGTCCATTCGTTCGTTCCGGTTTGGCGGAACAACAGACCGCGACGATGACACAATGCCTGTCCCGAAGGGGATATTCGGCACTGCATGGCACGGCAGATGTTCCCATCGAAATATTCGTGCTCTATGCGGATGTTGTATAACGGACGATAGGTTCCCATATATGTCTTGTTTTACGTCTTTACACTTGTTTCTCCAGCCATGCTTCCGCTGGAGATAATCTCGGAGGAGTCGATGGCCAGCCCGCGCAGCTTGCAGATTACCGACGGATAGTACTGCCCGCCCATGGTCGTCCAGATATTGTGGAGATCCATGGTGGACATCGGCACGATTTCCATCGTATAGACGTATCCGTCTACCTGGAACTTCGGCGTAGAGCGGATGAACGCCAGTGTCTCCGAGAGGACGGAGAGGGACTCCCCATAGCGTTTGCCGTCATAGACTGCCGCCAGCATGACGTGCATGTTCATCATCAGCGGTGCTCCCTTGCCGACGAATCCGCTGCCGCTGCGCTGCATATACGTCATGTCGCCCGAAGTCTCCTTTTCGAGGTTGACCAGCGAAATGACCACCTTGTTGGGGCATTCCTCTCCGGCAGAACCGATAAGCCCCACGGTGGCGAGTCCTTCGGGCTGGCGGTGCAGGCGGGAGAGGTATTCCTCCAGACGCTCGGCGTAATATGTCAGGATACGTTTTATCATTTTCTTACTTTTTATATTTATGATCGGACTCTTTCCAAAGCCCGCTTTTTGTTATGTCATCTCGACTATTCAATGTTCTGAGCACGGCTTTACACCGAATAGATAAATCAAATCAGAAACTTAACACACACCTCACCTTTAAATGGCATGCCATTAGAGGCATAGTACGGAAATTCAGATTTATTGGTGCTCGCATCCTTATCCGCCGGTGTGCCGTCCGGACGTACAGAAGTCGCTTTTAGCAGCATCTTTTGCCATTTTATTGTGCAATAAACGTTACGCAGCCCGAACCGGAAGCTGCTCCAGCAGTGCTCCGGCAGATGCTCGTCCTTGTGGTAACGGAAAGCGTGCTGCCTTCGATGGTTATATTATAGGTGTATTCTGTACCGCCCCGCCATGTTATTTCCGATTTCGGTTTATAATAGAATGGTGAATATTCTGCTATTCCTGTTTTGATTAGAGAACTGCCGTTGCTTATTTTCTGTGGAACAGCCAATGCCTGATAGGTGGCAAGTGCTTTTTCTTTTTGCTTGTCTTTTTAAAGCGGGGCTGCTCGACTTCAGATATGTGGTGTCATCAGCAATTATGTCGAAAAAATCCAATAGTCTGCCTGTG
>OGYW01000903.1_pt1 | contig 27783 bp, 27 predicted proteins | sample 1576621 | NCBI WGS metagenome assembly OGYW01 (sample SAMEA3541528, study PRJEB24748) | human gut metagenome | biome: human gut; feature: human-associated habitat; material: faeces | place: China | collected 2012 | reverse complement strand
AGTGCTCAAAACTTGGAAAGACACGGATCATCGAGAATGTCAAACACGATGCGGATAGAAATGCCGGATTTGGCGGTTAGAATGCTTCACACCGGGCTGCATCCGGAACGATACGCCGTTCCCACCCTTCACATAAAATATTAAACCAGTTTCATGCGCTTGCGGGGCGCTTTCCTGATCGGGGAAGCGTCCTCTTCCGGCACCGGTGCAATGGGCGGAGGTGTGAGCACTCTGGCATTGTCCAAAAGATCATCCATGCTCTTCTTCTGGGCAGCTTTCTGCTTGCGCTGTGCGATGGCAAGCTTTTTCTGCCGGAAACGGTCAGCCGTCTCACGGATGTACTGGTCTGCGACAAAATGCTCGAGCGCCTCCTCGTCGATCGCAATCCGGTTGTCCATGGTTTTCATGATGTCCGTCACACGCAGGGAATCTCCGATGACCGGATCACTCAGATCGTAGATCATATTGTTGGAGAACTTTAAGATCATCGGGCGGGTAAAATCCGCGGCATTTTCCACGAGGACGAGCGCCTTCTCACCGTCGGAGAGATCAACGCACGCGCCGGTCGGGAGAATGTGGATGCATTCCGCCAGTGCGGCAACGACGCGCGGATTGTAGGTCCGGCTGTGTCTGCGCAAAAAAGACATAGCGGCAACCTCCGAGACCGGCGGATTGTTAATATTCATGGCGGTAAGCCGGTCAAACTGATCTGCCACCTTTAAAATATCACAGAGCAGACGTGTCTCCGGGGAAGGATCCTTGATCTTTAAGGTCTGACTCTTCTGGAAGATGAACTGCTGGATAATCTCTAAGGAAATCTTCGGAAGATTGCACTCCTCATAGCGCGGGCGGATTGATTCATAACCGCGTTCCAGATTCATCTGGATAAAATTCCGGTCGCTGTCCGAGAGGTCGTCGCCCTTGTCGAGGATGGCCTGCGGAACATACAGATAACCGAAATCATACAGCAGGGAAGCCGTGATCAGCGCCCGGATATCTTCTGCCGGGAGCTGCATCTCATTGGAGATCATTGCGGATAGGATACCGACACTGATCGAGTGTTTGTATACAAAGTCCGCGGAACTGCGGAGTGTCTGCGTAAAATTCAGCTTGTGGTCAAGACTGCCGTAATGCCGCTGGATATCATCGACCAGCGAGAGCAGTGTGGACGGGACAAGATTGTCGACAAGCTTGTCCATGTTGTCCTTTAACTTGAACATGTAGATGGTCTGGAACTGTTCAAACTCCAGATCTTCCCGCGAAAGCGGTGGCAGCGGTTCAGCCGGCTCCAGAATAAAAATGCCGATCAGACCAAAATTCTCAATACTGTTAATACCCTGGATCGTGAGCCTTGTATCCCGTTCGTATAACAGAACCCCCATCCTGTTGTAGATTGGCTTTGCAAGGCGCATACCGGGCTTTAGATCAGCAGTTTTGACAAATTGCATGCTTATCTCCCCCTCTTCCGGTATTGTCATACCAAAATCCTCTTTATCTTCCCTCTATGATAGCATATTGAAAGCTGAAATACAATCTGATATGATACTCTTAGAACCGGGGTTTTTGAAAGAAAATCCTACTTTTCCGGAGAAAGAGGTACTTATGATACAGATTCCGTGGAGACGCGTGGCGGGAGCGGCGCTGGTGATGTGCCTGCTTCTGGCAAATACATCTTATGCCGAGACGACACAGGACAACATAAATGATGCGAAGAATCAGATTGAGGATCTGAAAGATCAGAAAAAGGATGCCGAGGATACCGTCAATGACATCTCCGGCAAAAAGGATGCACTGGAGTCGGATCTTAGCGGGTTAAACGGTCAGCTTTCCGATATTGTCGCACAGATCAATGATCTGGAGGGGCAGATTTCGGACAAACAGGGGGAGATTGACCAGGCGAAGGAGGATCTGGCTGCGGCGGAGGCACAGTCTGCGAAACAGTATGAGGATATGAAGCTGCGGATTCAGTTCATGTATGAGAACGGAAGCACGCCGGTATGGCAGATGCTTGCGGAGGCGGAATCTTTTTCCGACTTCCTGAACCGCACGGAATATATTACCGACATCAACGCCTACGACAGAAAAAAGCTTGTGGAATACCAGGATCTGCAGGAGCAGATAGCCGCCCAGAAGGAAGATCTGGAGAGTGATATGACCGAGCTGGTGGCGATGCAGGATGACATGAAGAAAAAGCAGGCGAACGTCAGCAGTCTCATCAACACCACCAAGGCGAATCTGGCGCAGACACAGGAAGATCTGGCGGATGCGCAGTCTAACGTCGCGGACCTGGAGGATAAGATCAACCAGATGGTCGAGTACGAGAAGCAGCTGGAGATCCAGAAGGCGAAGGAGGACGCTGCGCGTCTGGCGGCGATTAAGGAGCAGGAGAAGGAGGATACCTCCACCGTGGTCTATGTGCCGACGGACAGTGACCAGTACCTGCTTGGAGCAATCATCCAGTGCGAGGCGGGCGGAGAATCCTACGACGGGAAGCTTGCGGTCGGAAGCGTTGTGATAAACCGTGTGAAGAGTTCGTATTTTCCGAACTCTGTCTCGGGTGTGATTTACCAGAGCGGTCAGTTCTCGCCGGTGGCGAGCGGCAGACTGGCGTATCGTCTGGAAGCGGGTGTGGACGGAAGCTGCCTTCAGGCGGCGCAGGATGTGCTAAACGGCAATATTACGGTGGGCTGCCTGTATTTCAGACAGAATAACGGCATCATACAGGGAACCGTAATTGGAAACCATGTATTCTATTAGAAGTGAAAAAAGTGCGGAAAACCGCAGAATGGCAGCAGGGCGATTTTTGTGAAAAGTACACAAGAATCGCTTTGCTTTTGTTTGGAAAATAAAATTTGCATGATAAATTTTTAACAAAAAAAGACTGTAAAACAGACGTATAGAGGGGGAAAAAGGAGCGTAAAGAAAACTTTAGAAAGATGAAAAAAGAAGAAAGTTATTGCATTTAAGAGTGAAATATGGTAGCATGAAAAAGTATTAAAAAGCTAGTAAAAACGCCGATTATTTAAAATGCACCTTGTGAAAAAAAGAGGGAGAAACATAAATTTTAACTGCAAAGTTGAATTTATTTTTTTTAGCAAAAAGATTGTTAAAAAATTAACAGCGTTTTTCGGCAAAATTATTTTTAAAGAGGAACAAATTCCCCGTACATACGGGGTTTTGTGTGTAAAACTGAAAGGAGAATTCAAAATGGCAAAGAAAGTAGTTTTAGCAGGCGCATGCCGTACCGCTATCGGCAAGATGGGTGGAGCACTGAGCAATACTCCGGCAGCAGAGCTGGGATCAATCGTAATCAAAGAGGCATTGAACAGAGCTGGCGTGAAGCCGGAGCAGGTAGATGAAGTATTGATGGGATGTGTTATCCAGGCAGCACAGGGACAGAACGTTGCACGTCAGGCTTCCATCAAGGCAGGACTTCCGATCGAAGTACCGGCAGTTACTCTGAACGTTGTATGTGGTTCCGGACTGAAATGTGTCAATGAAGCAGCTACTATGATTCTGGCTGGTCAGGCAGATATCGTTGTTGCAGGTGGTATGGAGAACATGTCCATGGCTCCTTATGCCATGACGAAGGCTCGTTTTGGATATCGTATGAACAATGCGACCATCATTGATACCATGGTAAACGATGCACTTACTGATGCATTCAACCACTATCACATGATGATCACAGCTGAGAACGTATGTGAGAAGTATGGTCTTACAAGAGAAGAACTCGATGAGTTCTCTGCAAACAGCCAGCAGAAGTGCGAGAAGGCAATTGCTGAGGGCAAGTTCGATGACGAGATCGTTCCGGTTCCGGTTAAGGTTAAGAAAGAGACCGTTATGTTCGCAAAAGATGAGGGACCGCGTCCTGGCACAACAGCTGAGTCACTGTCCAAGTTAAAATGCTGCTCCGGCAAAGAGGGCGGACTGGTAACCGCAGGTAACGCTTCCGGTATTAACGATGGTGCAGCTGCAATCGTTGTTATGAGCGAGGAGAAGGCAAAAGAGCTTGGCGTTAAGCCGATGGCAACATGGGTAGCCGGAGCACTCGGCGGAGTAGAGCCTGAGATCATGGGTGTCGGACCTGTTGCATCTACCAGAAAGGTACTCGAGAGAACAGGACTTACCATCGATGATATGGATCTGATCGAGGCAAACGAGGCATTCGCAGCACAGTCTGTTGCAGTTGCAAGAGATCTGAAGTTTGATATGTCCAAGGTAAACGTAAACGGCGGTGCAATCGCACTTGGTCACCCGGTAGGAGCTTCCGGATGCCGTATCCTTGTTACCTTATTACATGAGATGCAGAAGAGAGACGTAAAGAGAGGTCTTGCTACTCTGTGCATCGGTGGTGGTATGGGATGCTCTACCATCGTTGAGAGAGACTAATGCAGTTATGAGAACTTCTGAACCGGCGCCAGCCTGTGGGCGGCACCGGAGAAGTTCTTGCTTTGCGTAATAGGAATCTTTGTTCCTATTTTATTAAAAGGCATAGAATCAGTTATTAGAATATATATATGATATTTCAGGAGGTACTGACATGAAAGTTGGAGTTATTGGTGCAGGAACAATGGGACAGGGTATTGCAAAAGCATTTGCCCAGGTAGACGGATATGAAGTAGCACTCTGCGACATCAAGCAGGAGTGGGCTGACGGCGGAAAAGAGAAGATCAAGAAAGGCTATGCAAGACTTGTCGAGAAAGGAAAAATGACACAGGAAGCAGTAGACGGCATTCTCGCAAAGATTACCCCAGGCTTAAAGGAAGACCTTTGCAAGGATTGTGACCTCATCGTAGAGGCGGCTTTCGAGGATATGGGCGTTAAGAAGACTACATTCCAGGAGCTGGATAAGATTGCAAAGCCAGAGTGCATTTTTGCATCCAACACATCCAGCCTTTCCATCACAGAGATCGGCAACGGATTGACCCGTCCAATGGTAGGTATGCATTTCTTCAACCCGGCAGACCGTATGAAGTTAATCGAGGTTATCGCAGGTGTGAATACACCGGAAGAGACCGTTGAGGCGATCAAGAAGATCTCTGTAGAGATCGGCAAGACTCCGGTACAGGTAAATGAGGCAGCAGGCTTCGTTGTAAACCGTATCTTAATCCCGATGATCAATGAGGCAGCTTTCATTAAGATGGAAGGTGTATCTGATATCGCAGGCATCGATGCAGCAATGAAACTCGGTGCAAACCATCCGATGGGACCGCTTGAGTTAGGTGATTTCATTGGTCTGGATATCTGCCTTGCAATCATGGATGTTCTCTACAAAGAGACAGGCGACAGCAAGTACCGCGCATGCCCGTTAATCCGCAAGATGGTTCGCGGCGGCAATCTTGGCGCAAAGAGCGGCAAGGGATTCTATGTATACAATGCTGACCGTACAAAGACCCCGGTTGATGCTCAGTAAAATATAAGGTAATAATGGAGGAAATGATATCATGGATTTCACTTTAGACAAGAAACATGAAATGGCGCGCTCCCTGTTCAGAGAGTTCGCTGAGAACGAGGTAAAGCCTCTCGCTCAGGAAGTAGATGAGACAGAGGAATTCCCGGTTGAGAACGTGAAGAAGATGCAGAAGCTCGGCTTCATGGGCATCCCGGTACCGAAGGAGTACGGCGGACAGGGCTGTGACCCGCTCACCTATGTAATGTGCGTAGAGGAACTGTCCAAGGTATGCGCTACAACAGGTGTTATTGTTTCTGCACATACTTCTCTCTGCATCGATCCGATTATGACCTACGGTACAGAGGATCAGAAGCAGAAATACGTTAAGCCGCTTGCAACAGGCGAGAAGCTCGGTGCATTCGCACTGACTGAGCCGGGTGCAGGTACCGATGCGCAGGGCGCACAGACCAAGGCTGTATTAGACGGAGACGAGTGGGTATTAAACGGCTCCAAGTGCTTCATCACAAATGGTAAGGTTGCAGATGTTTACATCGTAATCGCAATCACAAGCGTAACAGAGGATAAGAGAGGCAGAAAGAAGAAGAACTTCTCTGCATTTATCGTAGATAAGGGAGCTCCGGGCTTCTCCTTCGGAACCAAGGAGAAGAAGATGGGTATCCGCGGATCATCTACATACGAACTGATCTTCGAGGATTGCAGAATCCCGAAGGAGAACCTGCTTGGCGTAGAGGGCAAGGGATTCCCGATCGCTATGCACACACTGGATGGCGGACGTATCGGTATTGCTGCTCAGGCACTTGGTATCGCAGAGGGCGCATTAGACCGCGCAATCGCATACACCAAGGAGAGAAAGCAGTTCGGCCGTACGATTGCCCAGCAGCAGAATACACAGTTCAAGCTGGCTGACATGGCTGCAAGAATTGAGGCTGCACAGCTTCTTGTATACAAAGCTGCTATGGCAAAGGCAACACAGAAGGTATATTCCGTAGAGGCCGCAAAGGCAAAACTGTTCGCAGCAGAGACTGCTATGGCTGTTACCACAGAGGTTGTCCAGCTGTTTGGTGGATACGGTTACATCAGAGAGTACGATGTAGAGCGTATGATGCGTGACGCAAAGATCACAGAGATCTACGAGGGAACCAGTGAGGTTCAGAGAATGGTTATCTCTGGTGCATTACTGAAATAGTCGTAATCCGTGGCATAATATAAAAATATAAGGAGTGAAAAATACATGAATATCGTAGTATGTATTAAACAGGTACCAGATACCAAGGGCGGCGTTAAGTTCAACCCGGACGGTACATTAGACAGAGCTGCAATGCTTACCATCATGAACCCGGATGACAAAGCAGGTCTTGAGGCAGCACTTAGATTAAAAGAGCAGTACGGCGCAGAAGTAACCGTTCTTACCATGGGTCTTCCGAAGGCAGACGAGGTGCTTCGTGAGGCAATGGCAATGGGCGCAGACAAAGGAATCCTTGTAACAGATCGTGTGTTAGGCGGAGCTGATACATGGGCTACCTCCACCACAATCGCAGGCGCACTCCGCAATCTGGATTACGATCTGATCATCACCGGACGTCAGGCGATCGATGGTGATACCGCTCAGGTAGGACCGCAGATCGCAGAGCATCTGGGACTTCCGGTTATTTCCTACGCACAGGACATCAAGATCGATGGAGAATATGTCGTTGTTCAGCGTCAGTACGAGGACAGATACCATGAGTTAAAGGCAAAGATGCCGTGCCTGATCACAGCACTTTCCGAACTGAATCAGCCGCGTTACATGACTCCGGGCGGAATCTTCGACGCATACGATAAGGAAGTTACCGTATGGGGAAGAGCAGATCTTAAGGATGTAGATGATTCTGATCTTGGATTAAAGGGATCACCGACAAAGATCGCAAAGGCATCTGACAAGGTACGTAAGGGCGCAGGCGAGAAGGTTGTCCTTGATCCGGATGAGTCCGTAGCATACCTGATCGGCAAGTTCAAAGAGAAGCACATTATCTAACAAATATAAGGAAAAGTGGTGAATAAAATGGGTTTAGAAGAATATAAAGGAGTATTTGTCTTTGCACAGCAGGTTGACAACGTATTAGACGGCGTTGCTTTCGAGTTACTTGGAAAAGGAAAAGAGCTGGCAAAGGATTTAAACACAGAAGTAACTGCAGTATTGATTGGCTCCGGCGTTAAGGAGCTGGCAGATCAGCTCGCTGAGTACGGCGCTGACAGAGTCATCGTGGTAGACGATCCGCAGTTAAAAGACTACAGAACAGAGCCGTACGCACATGCACTGGCATCTGTGATCAATGAGTACAAGCCGGAGATCATGCTGGTTGGCGCAACTGCAATCGGCCGTGACCTCGGACCTACTGTTTCCGCTCGTGTGAAGACAGGTCTTACTGCTGACTGTACGATGCTTGAGATCGGCGATTTCCCGCTGAACGCAGCACCGGGACAGGAGCAGCAGCACAATCAGCTTCTTATGACACGTCCTGCATTTGGTGGTAACACGATCGCAACGATCGCGTGCCCGTACAACCGTCCGCAGATGGCTACTGTACGCCCAGGTGTTATGCAGAAGATCGCTCCGATTGCAGGCGCTAAGGCAAATGTGGTAGAGTACAATCCGGGATTCACCCCGAATGACAGATATGTAGAGATCTTAAACATTGTAAAGGCTGTTAAGAATACAGCGAATATCATGGATGCAAAGATCCTGGTATCCGGTGGACGTGGTGTTGGTTCCAAGGAGAACTTCAAGCTTCTCGAGGATCTGGCAGAGGTACTTGGCGGTACCGTAAGCTGCTCCCGTGCCGTAGTGGAGAACGGCTGGCTGCCGGTAGATTTACAGGTAGGACAGACAGGTAAGACAGTACGTCCGCAGATCTACTTCGCAATCGGTATTTCAGGAGCTATCCAGCACGTTGCAGGTATGGAGGATTCTGATCTCATCGTTGCTATCAACAAGGATGAGGATGCACCGATCTTCGACGTTGCAGATTATGGTCTGGTAGGAGATCTCAACAAGATCGTTCCGGCACTGACCACTGCGTTAAAGGCAGAACTTGGCAAATAAGCAAAGAAAAGTACATAGGTGAAAAGAACTCCCGCGTGGCAGATGTGGCGTCTGTCATGCGGGAGTTTTTATGTTTTTATTTCACGAGCTTGACAGTTGCCGTTTTGCGTATTATTGTCATTCCGAAGGAGTGAAAGAACGTGAGACAGACAGTAACAGAAAATCGATTATTCAGTAAAAAAGATTTGCGGAAACTGATTATTCCGCTGATCTTAGAACAGACGCTTGCCATCACCGTGGGAATGGCAGATACGATGATGATTTCTTCTGCGGGAGAAGCGGCAGTTTCCGGCGTGTCGCTGGTAGACATGTTTAACAACTTAATCATCAGTGTGCTGGCGGCGCTTGCGACCGGCGGTGCGGTGGTAACGTCACAGTGTATCGGTGCGGGAAGGAGAGAGGAAGCCTGCCGGTCTGCCAGACAGCTTGTGTTTACAGAGGCGGCGATCACGATCGGTATCAGTGTACTGGTACTTCTTTTTCACAGGCAGATCCTCGGATTATTCTTCGGACAGATTGAGGCGGATGTTATGCAGAATGCGATCATCTATCTCATTATCTCCGTGTTCTCATTTCCGCTTCTCGCAGTGTATGACTCGTGTGCGGCGCTGTACCGTTCGATGGGGAATGCGCAGATCACATTGAAAATATCGCTGCTGATGAATGTCATCAACGTTGTGGGAAATGCAATCGGCGTGTATGTGCTGAAACTGGGAGTAGCGGGAGTCGCCATTCCGTCGTTGGTTTCCCGCGGTGTGGCAGGAGTGGTGCTTTTTACGTTTTTGCATAATCCGGACAATCTGGTCTTTCTCACCAGAGGAAAATTTAAAGTGGACGCAACGATTGTGAAGCGGATTCTTTTTATCGGCATCCCGAGCGGAATTGAAAACGGTATCTTCCAGCTGGGACGTGTGCTTGTGGTCAGCATCATAGCTGCGTTCGGCACCAGCCAGATCGCGGCGAACGGGGTGGCGAACAGTCTGGATTCCATGGGATGTATTGTGGGACAGGCGATGAGCCTTGCGATGATTACTGTGATCGGACGTTGTGTGGGAGCCGGAGAAGAAGGACAGGTGCGCTATTACACCAAAAAGCTGCTGGGAGAGACCTATTTTTATACGGCGGTCATCAACAGCATCATTTTACTTCTGCTGCCGTGGATTTTACAGATCTATGGACTGGGAGAGGAGACGACGCGCCTGTCCTACATTCTGGTCATGATTCATGATGGAATGGCGATCTTCCTGTGGCCGGCGTCGTTTGTGCTGCCGAATATGCTCCGCGCCTGCAACGATGTAAAATACACGATGGTCGTGTCGATTTTTTCCATGATTACCTTCCGCATCGGTTTCAGCTACCTGTTTGGCGTTCACATGGGATGGATGGCAGTCGGGGTGTGGGCTGCCATGGTAATTGACTGGGTGTTCCGCGTACTCTGTTTTGTGGGAAGATATCTGGCGGGAACCTGGCGGAAAAAATGTGGTCTTGTGGCGCCAACTGCTTGATAAATATTTCACATAGTGATATACTGCAAAAGATGCAAAAAGTTCCTGGCAGACAGGAACCATAAACAAAGTATACAGAAAAGAGGAAAAGACTATGACGAAGTCGAAATTTTCTACGAAGTATCTCGTGGAGATGGCGCTTTTGGTTGCCATCATCTTACTCATGGCTTTTACCCCGATTGGTTACATAAAGACAGCAGGTCTTGAGATTACCCTGATTGTCATACCAGTTGCGGTAGGAGCTGTAACATTGGGACCGGCGGCAGGAGCAATCTTAGGCGGTGTGTTCGGTATCACGAGTTTTATCCAGTGTTTTGGAATGAGCGCGTTTGGTACGCTCCTTCTGGGCGTAAACCCGGTATTCACATTTCTGGTATGTGTGCCGACACGTATTCTGGACGGATGGCTGACCGGACTGATCTACAAGGGACTGAAGAAGACGAAAATACCTTCCGCAGGTTCGGTAACGCTTGCCAGCCTTTGCTGTCCGTTGCTGAACACCACATTTTTTATGGGAACACTGGTAACCCTGTTCGCAGGAACAATGCGTGAGCAGTTCGGCATGACGAAAGTGATTCCGTTTATCGCAGCATTTGTCGGCGTGAACGGTGTTGTCGAGGCGATCGTATGTTTCGTTATCGGAACAGCGGTTTCCATGGCATTGAAAAAAGCACTCCGCTACTAGGAATAATAAATAATATTATGAGAAGAAATACACTTGGGGATTTCATGTGGAAATGCAGCTGGAAATTCGGTTCAAAAAATGTGGATTTCTAACCAGCCGAATGTTTGCATCTTTGATGATCCGTGTCTTTCCAAGTTTGGAGTACTCCGCGGGTCATGTCTGCATCCCGGAAGACAATTTGTAGGACTTTTGTGTGTGTCCCTTATTGGCACCAGACAACAGATGGCATAAATGCCACCTTTATGTCGAACAAAAACATAACCGCGCGAAGCCGATGTCTGAGTCGGCATCTGCCTTATTTTCAATAGCAGATGCCGGCGAGTTTCGGTTCGCGCGGTTTTATATTGTCTGTGAAGAGGTGCCATTAGGGACACCAGAAAGTCCGCCCATTGTCTCCGGTGTGTCGGACATGCACCCGTCGGATTGTCCAAACGTGGAAGAGACACGGAATCCGATGCAAACATTCAGCAGGAAGAAATGCACACATTTTTCTCCAACGAATTTCCATTTGTATTTCCATCTGAAATCCCACGGTGTGGTCTTCTCATATTATTACTTATCACCCAAACGATCTATGCTTATTGCGGCAATTCCTTTTTTGTCCGCAAAAAAGAACACGAGAAAGCGGGCGTCTTCTTGGAAACATCGCCAAAAGAGAGTATAATAGTCTGTGATGAATAAGAATAAAGGGGTGAAAGTGTGGGAGAACAGCAGAGCAGGAATGTTATGGATTATGACACCGTGCGGCTGGATGATGAGAACAATGCAGTGGTGATCATCGACCAGACGAAGCTGCCGGGAAAAATAGAGATCATTTCGCTTCACACGGCGCAGGAGATCTGGGACGCGATTTATCTGCTTCAGGTGCGCGGCGCACCGGCGATCGGAGTGGCGGCAGCATACGGGATCTATGTGCTGGCAAAACAGATGGATACCGAGGACTACGATACATTTTACCGTGAGTTTGTACGGCAGAAGGAGTATCTGGATTCTTCGCGTCCGACAGCCGTGAACTTAAGCTGGGCGTTAAACCGGATGCAGCGTGTTGTGGAGGCACACAGCGGGGAGACTGTAGCGCAGATCAAGGAGGCACTGCACCGGGAGTCTGTGGCGATCCAGGAGGAAGATATCTGGGTGTGCCGGATGATCGGAGAGCATGGTCTGACTCTGGTAAAGCCAGGGGACGGCATCCTGACGCACTGCAATGCGGGACAGCTTGCCACAAGCAAATATGGCACCGCGACGGCACCGATTTATCTGGGAGAGGAACGCGGTTATCATTTTCGTGTATTTGCGGATGAGACCAGACCCCTGTTGCAGGGCGCCAGACTGACAGCATTTGAACTGCAGTCTTCCGGGGTGGATGTCACATTGATCTGCGACAATATGTCGGCGACAGTCATGAAGAACGGCTGGGTCAATGCGGTATTTGTCGGCTGTGACCGTGTGGCGGCGAACGGAGATGCGGCGAATAAGATCGGTACTTCTGTGGTGGCGGCGGTGGCAAAGTATTACGGTGTGCCGGTGTATATCTGCGCGCCGACGTCGACGATCGACTTAAATACGCCGACCGGAGCCGGGATTACGATTGAGCAGCGTCCGGCGGAGGAAGTCACGGAAATGTGGTACAAGGAGCGCATGGCACCGGAGGGCGTCAAGGTCTTCAACCCGGCATTTGATGTGACGGATCATGAGCTGATTGCAGGCATCGTTACCGAATACGGTGTGGCGAGAGCGCCTTACACGGAGTCGCTGGCGGCGATTTTTGCAGAAAAGGAAAAGCGTGCCAGAGAGAAAAAAGAAGCCTGATAGAGAAGATGTAAGCGATTTAAGGAGGAAAGAATATGCCAGAGAACAGTAATTGCAGCGGAGCATCCAGCTGCTCAAAGGAGAGCTGCGAGGGATGTCCGAGCAACGCGAAGAATAAAGCAGGCGGCGGAATTGCCAAGGAGCCGATGAATGCGGCATCCAACGTTAAGAAAGTGATCGGTGTTGTCAGCGGAAAAGGCGGCGTCGGCAAATCATTTGTCACAGCATCACTCGCTGCAGCGATGAACCGCGCCGGATACAAGGTAGGCATCATGGATGCGGATATTACCGGTCCGTCGATTCCTAAGATGTTCGGAATTCATGGACAGGTATACGGAACGGACGACGGAATGGTTCCGATGGAGACGGAGAACGGCATCAAGATCATGTCGATCAACCTGCTGTTGGATGACGAGGAGGCACCTGTCATCTGGAGAGGTCCGGTGATTGCTGGCGTGGTAAAACAGTTCTGGAACGAGACAGTCTGGGGAGACGTGGACTATCTGTTCGTGGATATGCCGCCTGGAACCGGCGATGTACCGCTTACGGTGTTCCAGTCGCTTCCGGTAGACGGAATCGTGATTGTGACGTCCCCGCAGGAACTCGTGCAGATGATTGTGAAAAAGGCGTACAACATGGCGGAGATGATGCATGTGCCGGTGCTCGGTCTGGTGGAGAATTTCAGCTACCTGAAATGTCCGGACTGCGGAAAAGAGATCAAGCTGTTTGGCGAGAGTCATATCGACGATGTCGCAAAAGAGCTCGGGATCCCGGTATTCGGAAAGCTTCCGCTTGATCCGGCGTTTGCGGAGCAGGCAGACAAGGGAGCATTTGCAACGATGGAGAACGCTTATCTGGATGCGGGCGTAGAGAAGTTAAAGACACTTTAATGTGACAGGAACGGGAAAGTGTTACCACTTACCCGGAGAAAATGACCTCTTGGTGTAAAACTGTTTACACCGGGAGGTTCTTTTTTTATACTGGAACCATCAAAGGAGTTACAGAGATGAAAATAAAAATTGAGATTGACGAGAGCGCCGCGGAGGATGAAGTGATTATCCGCTGCCGCGGGCTGACGAAACAGGTCGCTGCCGTGCAGCGCGCTGTGCGGGATGTCACCAACGCTTCCGAGAAGATCCTGCTTTATAAAGGGAACACGGAATACTATGTGACATTGTCCAAGATTCTGTTTTTCGAGACAGACGAGAACGGGATCAGCGCACACACCCGGGATGAGATGTATCAGACCCGGTACAAACTATACGAGCTGGAAGATATGCTTCCGGGCGTTTTTATGAGAGTATCCAAATCCACGATCTTAAACACGGATCAGATTTACTCTATTGACCGCAATCTGACGGCGTCGAGTGTGGTGGCGTTTTTGAACACACACAAGAGGGTCTATGTATCGCGGTATTACTATAAACCGTTGACTCAAAAATTAGAAGAAAAGAGGTTGCATCATGAAAAGTAGCAAAGTATTCTGGGGAATCTTTTTTATCCTCGCAGCAGTGTATGTCGTTATAAGCAAGTTTGGAATTCTGCCGGATATCGGCGTGTTCAGCATTATTCTGACCGTATTTTTCCTCTGGCTTTTTGTCGAGGGAATCCGCAATGTGAATTTCTGGGAAATCCTGTTCTCAATTGCGTTTATCTGTATCATATACGATGAGCCGCTTGAAATTACGGCACTCACGCCGTGGACGGTGCTTGGCGCGGCATTTCTTGGGAGCATCGGTCTGTCACTCATTTTCGGCGGGAAAAAGCGGAAATGGAAGACGGTGACCGGCAATGTGGGAACATCCAGCAGTGAACAGTATACCGGCGAAGAGATCCGGTGCGAGAACAGCTTCGGTTCCGCAATCCGCTACATCAACTCCGACAACTTCAGACGCGCCGCCATCGAAAATAATTTCGGATCGCTTTCGGTGTACTTCGACAATGCGATCGTGCAGGAAGGCTCTGCAAATGTGAGCGTGGAGAATAATTTCGGGGAGACTAACCTTTACATCCCGAAAGAATGGAAGATTCAGAATAATCTGGACCGTTCGTTCGGCGCCATCCGTGAAACCGGCAGCAGCATCGGAACGAGCAGCACGGTGCTGTATCTGAATGGCTCCGCGAACTTCGGAGAGATTCATCTGCACTACATCTGATAAATACCGCGGAAAGTGGAAGCAGCAGGGATCGCAGGCATCATGTAAAAAGGTTCCTAACGTTTCAGAGTGCAACCGGAGACGGTCATTCTTTTGAGCAAAATCCTTGTATTTCTTCCGCACCGCGTTTGGCATCGGATTCTGTGTCTTGGCCACGTTTTGACAATCCGCGGGATGTGTCCGTCACGCCGCAGACAATGAGCGGACTTCCTGGTGCCCCTAGCGGCACCGCTTCACAGACAATATAAAACCGCGCGAACCGAAACTCGCTGGCATCTGCTATTGAAAATAGGGCAGATGCCAACTCAGACATCGGCTTCGCGCGGTTATGTTTTGTTCGACATAAAGATGGCATTTATGTCATCTGTTGTCTGGTGCCGCAAGGGGCACACACGAAAGCCCTTAAATTGTCTGCGGAGTGCGGACACATCCCGCGGAGTGCTCAAAACTTGGAAAGACACGGATCATCGCGGATGTCAAACGCGGTGCGGATTAGAAATACCGGATTTTGCGATCAGAATGATCGTCTCCGTTTGCATCCTGAAACGTCAGAAAACTTTTACATCATCCGGGCACTGTTCCCTGCCGCCTCCGCTTTTGGCGGTATGTTTATTCCTCTGTATCTGCGTAGCTGGTATCTTCGTGAAGGTTCGGCTTCATGTCAATACCGCGGTTCGCGTCACCTGTGATGTCTTTTCCGAAGTGATAGTCGTTGCCCGGCAGGATGGCATTTAAGAAAATACCTGCGATCGCTGCGACTGCCAGCGCGGTGAGTGTGACGGAGGTTCCGGCGATCGTAAAGGTAAGACCGTCGGAGAAACCAAGACCGCACACGAAGATCACGCCTGCGATGATCAGATTGCGTGACTGCGTAAAATCAACATGATTTTCCACAACATTGCGGACGCCGATGGCGGAGATCATACCGTAGAGCATGAAGCTGACACCGCCGATGATGGCGGACGGCATGGAACCGATCACAGCAGCCATCTTCGGAATAAAGCTTAAGATGATGGCGTAGCAGGCTGCGATGCGGATGACCTTTGGATCGTATACCTTGCTCAGCTCGAGCACGCCGGTATTTTCGCCGTAGGTGGTGTTTGCGGGACCTCCGACGAGAGCGGACAGGGAAGTGGCGAGTCCGTCACCGATCAGGGTGCGGTGAAGTCCTGGATCTTCGATAAAATTCTGATCAACCGTCGCGGAGATGGCAGAAATATCGCCAATGTGTTCCATCATGGTTGCGAGTGCGATCGGAGCCATGACCAAAATGGCGGACAGATTGAATTTGCAGAGGGAAAATGCCGGTACGCCGACCCAGGAAGCGTTTGCGATGTCGGTAAAAGAAAGAATGGCGGAGCCGTCTGCGTTTGTCATGCCCATGGCGTTGAAGATCAATGCGGCAATATAAGAAATAATGACGCCCATCAGAATCGGGATGATCTTAAACATTCCCCTGCCCCAGATATTGAAAACGATGATCGTAACCAGAGCGATGAGGGCGAGAAGCCAGTTGGTGGAAGCGTTGTTGATGGCAGAACCGGCAAGGCTCAGTCCGATGCAGATGATGATCGGACCGGTTACGACCGGCGGAAGAAAACGCATGACCTTCTTGACACCGACAAGCTTGATAATCAGCGCGAGAATCAGATATAAAAGACCCGCGACAACAATTCCACCGCAGGCATAGGAAAGTTTGTCAGCGTTGGACATGTCGGCGAATACACCGGAATCCATGTTTGCAATCGTGGCAAAACCGCCGAGGAAGGCAAAGGAAGAACCGAGAAACGCCGGAACCTTGAATTTGGAACATAGATGGAAAAATAAAGTTCCGATACCGGCACAGATCAATGTAACCTGTACATGCAGAACATCTTCGCCGAAGTAGCTGTTGACAAGAATTGGTACAAGAATGGTTGCGCCGAACATGGCAAACATATGCTGCAGGCCAAGAATCAGCATTTTTGGTACGCCAAGTACGCTGGCGTCGCGGATTGCTCCGTCTTTTTCGTTCATAGTAAACTCCTCCTGATGTGATATGATTGATAGTTGCGTATATACAAATGGCAAATCAGAACTTCTGATTTGCCATAAGATATCAAAAGATAGATCCGGTGAAGCGCTTTGCCTCCTGATCGTAATCGCGGACGGGAATCTGATCCAGTTCGCCGGTGCCGTCGAGATAGAAAGTAAGCAGCGTCTGCGTCATATAAGGACTGATCCAGAGAGCCGCAATGCCGAAAGAGCAGATGGCAAGCGCGCCCCAGCCGAGAAAGCTGAATAAAATGTAAAGCAGCTTCCTGCGTCGTCCGCGCATAAATTTACGGCAGGTGCGAAAAGCATCCCGCACGCTTAACTGCGGATGGTCTAAAAGAAAGAAGAAAACCATGCGGTAGGTAAGCAGCACATAGAAAGTAAAAATCAGACCGAAGATGCTTCCTGCAGCAAGCAGGGCACCGGAGAGACCGGAGACACCGGTTTTATAAAAATAAAGAATGCCAAGAATGGCGGGAATACCTGCGATCACCAGAAATACATCGAAGAGAACGGCAGCGAGAAAGAAGCGCTCTGCGCCATTGCGAAACGGTGTAAAAACATCGCGGATGCGGTATGTCTGACCGCGCGTCATATTCATATGAACCAGCATAACGCCGGTGTCGAGCATCTGGGCGATCAGAAGAATTAAAATATCTGCAATCGTGCTGATGATAAGCTGCGGAGTGCCGGGATAATCGCCGAGCGTCATGGAGAACGGAATCTCGATGAGCGTCGGAATTAAGGAGGCAGTCAGAAATGCTGCCATCGGTACGGAATAACGGTTATTTAAAATGTCGCGTGAAATACGTTTTAATTCGCTGGATGATCTTGACATGTGCAGACTCCTGTGGATGTGATATTTGTGCAGTTTTTTGCGCATCCGAAGTTCCGCAGGAACTTCTAATATGAACTCGCCAGAGTTCATTATAGCATGGAAGACCGTGATATGCTACTGGCAGTTAAAGAGATTTGGAATCCAGAAACGTGCGCGTGCTTTACAACCGAAAATGCGGCGGTTATAATAGCAGGGAGTAAGATAGGAATGGAGATCGGAATGTTTCAGACGGATAGACGGGTAGACCGGGATTTTTATATTATGGGCTGGTGCGCGGCGGTAATTTTCGCGGCGCTGTTTTTGTTTGTCAGAGTAACAGGAATTCCGGTCTGGAAATTTTTGCTGCCCTGCCCGTTTCATGCGCTGACCGGAGCGTACTGCCCCGGGTGCGGCGGGACAAGAGCCGTCAGGGCGCTGCTTGCCGGCAAATGGCTGCGCTCCTTTGTGCTGCATCCGTTCGTGCCGTATGCGGCGCTGCTTAGCGGCTGGTTTATGATCAGCCAGACCATTGAACGCGTGAGCGGAAGCCGGATACGGATTGCCCTGCGCTTTCGTGATGTCTATATATGGATCGCCCTGCTTTTGATCGTGGTCAACTGCCTGGTCAAAAATCTTGCCCTGTTTGTGTGGCATGTGGATTTACTGGCCTAGGGAATTCATCAGTGTATCAAAATCGATGCCGAGCGTGCCGTATACCTGACGCGCCATATTTTCCACACCGCCGTAATATAATTCGGCAATCGCAAACGTGTAAATAATCATGGCGAGGACAATGCCAAGGGCGATGGAGCCGAGGATTAAGGCAGCCTTCGCGCGGGAGGTCAGCGTGCGCTCGCCGCCCCGGGATAAAAGTGCAAAAACGATGGCAAGAGATCCGCAGATCAGTGCCGGATAGACCAGACAAAAAGTAGCTGCCCCGATCACGCCGAGAAGCAGAGCGGCATTTTCCATTCGCTGGGAACGTCGTTTGTTGTTCATGATAATCAGACCTTTCCCGATATGCCGGTATTGCCAGTATATCGCAGGATAACTTTGTCTATTGTAACATGGGAAAGCCAAAAAGACAATGAGGAAGGCACTTGAGATTACAGCGGATTTTCGGTATACTGAGAGCAGACTCGGTAAAATTTGGAGGACAGATATGGATATTATTGCAAAAATTTCTGAGGAACTGGGGATTAAACGCCATCAGACAGAGGCGGCAGTCAAGCTGATCGATGAAGGCAATACCATTCCTTTTATTGCGCGTTACCGGAAGGAGGCGACCGGCGCATTAAACGATGAGGTGCTTCGTAACCTGTCGGAGCGCCTTACCTATTTAAGAGGACTGGAGGAGCGCAAGGAGACGGTGCTCGCCAGCATTGAGGAGCAGGGGAAGCTGACGGACGAACTGAAAGCGCAGATCCTTTCGGCGGAGACGATGGTTCTGCTGGAGGATTTATACCGCCCGTACAAGCCGAAGCGCAGAACGCGCGCCACGATCGCCAAGGAAAAGGGACTGGAACCGCTTGCCGGTGTGATTACACTGCAGATGATAAAAACGCCGCTCATAGAAGAGGCGGCAAAATACGTGGATGCCGAAAAGGGAGTTACAACCGCCGAGGAGGCGATTGCGGGAGCGTCGGATATTATTGCGGAGTCCATCTCTGACGAGGCGGATTACCGTACGCACATCCGTGACCTCACGGTGAAAAAAGGCCGGATGACCTCTACTGCCAAAGACCCGGAGACGGAATCCGTCTATGAGATGTATTACGATTTTGACGAGCCGGTGGCAAAGCTTGCCGGACACCGGATTCTGGCGGTGAACCGCGGAGAAAAAGAAAAATTCCTCACCGTGAAGATCGAAGCGCCGCAGGAGGACATTCTGCGCTATCTGGAGAAAAAGGTGATTGTCCGGGACAACCCGCAGACGAATGAGGTGCTGCGCGATGTGGTGAGAGACGCCTATGACCGTCTGATTGCACCGGCGATCGAGCGCGAGATCCGGAGTAACCTGACCGAGCGTGCGGAGGACGGCGCCATCCGTGTATTCGGAAAGAACTTAGAGCAGCTGCTGATGCAGCCGCCGATTGCCGGACAGGTGGTGCTCGGATGGGACCCGGCGTTTCGGACAGGCTGTAAGCTTGCTGTGGTAGATCCGACCGGAAAAGTGCTTGATACGACGGTGATTTATCCGACGGCTCCGCAGAATAAAGTGGCGGAGGCAAAAGCGGTATTAAAGAAATTGATTGCCAAATATCACATTACCCTGATTTCCCTTGGAAACGGAACGGCATCGCGGGAATCCGAACAGATCATTGTGGACCTGTTAAAGGAACTTCCGGTAAAAGTACAGTACATTATTGTCAATGAGGCGGGCGCGTCAGTCTATTCTGCCAGCAAGCTTGCCACGGAGGAATTCCCGAATTTTGACGTGGGACAGCGAAGCGCAGCGTCCATGGCGCGCCGTCTGCAGGATCCGTTGGCGGAGCTTGTTAAAATCGATCCGAAGTCCATCGGTGTGGGACAGTATCAGCATGACATGAACCAGAAAAAGCTGGGCGAAGCACTTGGCGGCGTGGTCGAGGATTGCGTGAACAAAGTCGGCGTGGATTTGAATACTGCATCGGCATCGCTTCTGGAATACGTCTCCGGCATCAGCAAGACGCTGGCAAAAAATATTGTGGCATATCGGGAGGAAAACGGCAGATTCACATCCCGTGCCGGACTTTTGAAGGTACCGAAGCTGGGACCGAAGGCATATGAACAGTGCGCAGGATTCCTGCGGATCGGCGACGGAAAGAATCCGCTCGATGCGACCGGTGTGCACCCGGAGAGCTATGATGCCACGAAGAGGCTTCTGGAGCGGCTGGGTTATACGTTATCTGACGTAAAAGAGCGGAAGGTAGAGGGCATTTCCAAAAAGATCCATGACTACAAAAAACTCTCGGAAGAACTGGGTGTGGGAGAGATGACGCTGCAGGACATTGTCAAGGAGCTGGAGAAGCCGGCGAGAGACCCGAGAGAGGACATGCCAAAGCCGATTCTGCGCAGCGATGTGCTTGAGATCAAAGACCTGACGCCGGGGATGATTCTGAAAGGAACCGTGCGCAACGTCATTGATTTTGGCGCGTTTGTCGATATTGGTGTTCATCAGGACGGACTGGTGCATATTTCACAGATGAGCGACAAGTTTATCAAGCACCCGCTCGAAGTTGTCAGCGTCGGGGATATTGTGGAAGTGAAAGTATTAAGCGTTGATCCGAAAAAGCAGCGCATCCAGCTGACGATGAAGCTGAACGGATAGAGAAAAAGGGTTGACAGTATGCCCATATGGGCATACAATATAAAAGCAAAATAAATATAGGAATTCTTCGGGGCAGGGTGATATGAGTTCACAGAGATGGAAGCATAGATTCCCGACCGACGGTGATTCTGGCAGACGCCAGATCAGTCCGTGAGCTGCAGTTGCAGTTGAGCCGGTGTGAATCCGGGACCGACAGTATAGTCTGGATGAGAGAAGAGAAGCATGTTAGGAGGACCTGCGGCAGCAGGGTCTTAAGAATGCAATTTAACGCCCCGGATGTAGAGATCATCCGGGGCTTTTTGTGTGGCGGGAATAAGCGCTGTTCCGCTGCCGGAATGCAATCCGTTGAAAGACGGCTGACACGCGAGAATACCTCGAATTCCTGCAGAGAAAAGGAGACGAGTCATTATGGACACAAACAGTACAATCACAGGTAGGACAACAACAAACAGTATTTCGAGCGTTCGCTACATGAGCGTCACGGCAATGCTTTCCGCAGTAGCATTTATTTTAATGTTCCTGGATTTTTCCGTTCCGTTTATGCCGGCTTTCATCAAGATGGATCTCTCAGAGCTCCCGGCACTGATCGGTGCATTTTCCATGGGACCGGTATGCGGCATTCTGATCTGTCTGATCAAGAATGTGCTTCATCTGTTTATTACAACAACCGGCGGCGTCGGTGAGCTTTCCAACTTCCTTCTGGGCGTAGCATTCGTACTTCCGGCAGGATTGATTTACCGCCACAAAAAGAGCCGCAGAAGCGCATTGATTGGATCCCTGCTCGGTGCGGTGATCATGGGTGTATTTTCCGTGGTATCCAACTACTTCCTGGTATATCCGGTATACTACAACTTTATGCCGGAAGAAGCTGTGCTCGGCGCTTATCAGGTGATCGTACCATCCATGAAGAACATTCTGCAGTGCCTGGTGTGCTTCAATATGCCGTTTACCATCGTGAAGGGACTGTTTTCCGTGGTAATCACATTCTTGGTATACAAACACATTTCGCCGATTCTGAAAGGAGCGAACCGCTAGAAAAGGGGCTGTCTTAGACGACAGCCCCTTTTCTTTTGGAATGAAAAATGCTATACTAGCTTAGATATAGACAGGAGGGACTGTTATGCCGCTAAAGTTTGATATTACATTGACAGCAGAAGATATGTACCGGTTTAATATGTACCAGACCTACTCCGGATTTCACGGGTGGTTTTCCATTGCGTTTTCCATCCTGATTTTTGTGGTGGCAGGAGTGACCCGCGGGAAGATCGAGGCGGCATACACCGCATTATATATTGTATTTGGCATCGTATTTCTGGTCTATCCTCCGGTGAGTCTGTACCTAAGGTCGAAGCGCACACTGGCAATGTCCGAGGTGCTGCGGGGAACGCTGCACTATGAGGTGGACGAGGAGGGGCTGCACGTATCGCAGAAGGAAGAGAGTGCGCTGCTTCCGTGGGAGCAGATCTATAAAATGGTTGCGACGAAGCACAACGTTCTGGTGTACAGCAGCCGGATCAATGCCTATGTCATTCCGAGAGCACAGCTGGGGGAAAGCTACGCGGCACTGCAGACACAGGCTGCGGCACATCTGCCGGCGTACCGTTTGAAGATGAAGTAGAGAATGGGGATTTTAAAATATGACAGAAAAGATCTATGAAACATATTCGCCGGAAGAGACGCACGCGCTTGGAAAACGTCTGGGCGCGGAGGCAAAGCCCGGCGATGTCTATACGCTGGTGGGAGATCTGGGCGTCGGAAAGACAGTTTTCACACAGGGAATTGCGGAAGGACTTGGCATCACGGAGCCGGTCTCCAGCCCGACCTTTACAATCGTGCAGGTATATGAGGAAGGCAGGATGCCGTTTTATCATTTCGACGTTTACCGCATCGGGGACATCGAGGAGATGGATGAGATCGGCTACGAGGATTATTTCTACGGGGATGGTCTGTGCATGATCGAGTGGGCGAATCTGATCGAAGAGATTCTGCCGGAGCGGCGCAGCGAAGTTACTATAGAAAAAGATCTGGAAATGGGATTTGATTATCGCAGAATTACCATAAGAGAGCATCAGGAGGACAGAAAATGAAAATATTAGGATTGGACAGTTCCGGTCTGGTGGCGAGCGTTGCAATCGCGGAGGATGACAACCTTCTGGGAGAATATACCGTAAACTATAAAAAGACACATTCGCAGACCCTTCTTCCCATGCTGGATGAGGTGGCGCGCATGATCGAACTGGATCTTTCGAGTATTGATGCAATCGCGGTTGCAGGCGGACCGGGCTCATTTACGGGACTTCGGATCGGTTCGGCGACGGCAAAAGGTCTGGGCCTCGCGTTGGAGAAGCCGATCCTCAATGTGCCGACGGTGGACGCACTTGCATACAATCTGGTGGGACACCGGGACATGGTATGCCCGCTTATGGACGCAAGAAGAAATCAGACCTATACCGGTTTGTACCGTTTTGATGGAAACGACATGCAGGTGCTGCGCGGAGAGTGTGCCGTGGGAATCGATGAGATTGCGGCGGACATCAACAGCAGAGGTGAGGCGGTCGTATTTTTGGGAGACGGTGTACCGGTTTTTAAGGCATACCTAAAGGAACAGCTTACGGTGCCACACTCCTATGCGCCTGCACATCTGAACAAGCAGCGGGCCGGAGCGGTCGCTGTGCTTGGCATGCAGTATTACAAAGAGGGAAAAACGGAGAGCGCGGCGGAACACCGTCCGGAATATCTCCGGCTGTCCCAGGCGGAAAGAGAGCGCAAGGAGCAGGAAGCCGCAAAAGGAAAGGAAAACGTATGAGTATCATCCGGAGCATGAGGGCAGAAGATGCGACGAAGGTGGCATCTTTGGAGGCGGAGATTTTTTCACAGCCGTGGAGTGAGAACGCCTTTCTGGATTCGCTCCGTCTGCCTGACACGATCTTTCTGGTGGCAGAGGAATCGGGTGTCATACAGGGGTACATCGGAATGTATCTTGCGGTCGATGAAGGTGAGATCACGAATGTGGCTGTGGATCCTGCATGCCGCAGGCGTGGAATCGGGGAAGGGCTGCTCACAGAGATGAAAAAACGTGCCACAGACCACAAGATTGCCCGCATTGTCCTCGAAGTGCGCGTGTCGAATGAGGGGGCGATCCGTTTGTACGAGAAGCAGGGATTTTCCTCGGTAGGCATCCGCCGGGGGTTTTATGAATTCCCGAGAGAAGATGCCAGAATTATGGTCTGTGCCCTGTAATTCCCTGTGGGATTGCACGGCGGCTCAATGATATAATGAATCCTGACGGATTCATATTAGAAGTTCCTAAGGAATTTTGGATGCGCAGAAAACAGCGCGAAACAGACGATAGAATGGAGAATATATCAATGAGCAGACGAAACGGAGTGATTTATTGCAACCGATGTGGCAGCCCGATCTGTACGGAAGGGGAAGCAGGAAAAAGTTCCTTTCTTACTATTTGTAAAGAGTGGGGCTATTTTTCCGAACACAAAGACGGTACGGTGCACAGGATGGATCTGTGCGAACCGTGTTATGACGCCTGGGTGTGGACGTTTGCCATCGCGCCGGAGGTGGAACAAAAGACAGAACTGATATAGCGATAAAGGAGTTTATTCATGTTAGATGTATGCCTATTGGGAACAGGAGGAATGATGCCGCTGCCCCGCCGTTTTCTGACGGCGGCTATGCTGCGTTACAACGGCAGCAGTCTGCTGATTGATTGCGGCGAGGGAACACAGGTGGCGATCAAGGAAAAGGGACTGACGTTTAAGCCCATAGATGTCATCTGTTTTACCCATTACCACGGAGATCACATCGGCGGACTGCCGGGACTGCTTCTCACCATGGGAAATGCGGACAGAACCGAGCCACTGACCATGATCGGTCCGCGGGGGCTGGAGCGGGTGGTGAACGCGCTCCGGGTGATTGCTCCGGAACTTCCGTTTGAAATACGTTTTATTGAGATTACGGAACCGGAAATGCGGCTGGAACTCAATGGATACTGTATACATGCATTTCGTGTCAATCATAATGTTACCTGTTACGGTTATTCGGTCGAAATAAAACGTGCAGGGAAGTTTGACGTGGAGAGAGCGCGTGCGGCGGCAATTCCGCAGAAATACTGGAGCCGTCTGCAGAAGGGAGAGATCCTGTCCGGGGAAGACGGAACGGTCTATACGCCGGAGATGGTGCTCGGACCAGCCAGACGCGGCATCAAGATGACGTACTGCACGGACACCAGACCGACAGAAGCGATCGTGGCAGCGGCGGAGGGATCGGATCTTTTTATCTGCGAGGGAATGTATGCGGAGCCGGAGAAGCTCGTCAAGGCGAAGCAGTACAAACACATGACATTCTATGAGGCGGCAGACATGGCGAAGAGAGCCGGCGTCAGGGAAATGTGGCTGACCCATTACTCCCCGTCTCTGGTGCACGCAGAGAACTATCTGCCCCAGGTGCGTGAGATTTTCCCGGATGCGTTTTTGGGAAAAGACGGGAAAAGCGTGGAATTGATGTTTGAGGATGAGAACTAAAGAAAAAGGGAGGTTGTCATAATGAAGAAGAGTGGCGTGATTAAGGCAGTGATAACAATACTGGTCATTTTACTGATCGTGGGCGTGTATTACTTTTTTACGACACAGAGACGGACATCGGTGGAAGATACGGTGGAGCTGACAGAGATACAAAAGCTCATCACGAAGAATCTGGATACCAACTATCCGGCAACTCCGCGTGAGGTTGTGAAGTATTACAACCGTATTCTGGAGTGCTTCTATGATGATACCTATACGGACGATGAACTGGAGTCGCTGGCGGATCAGGCGAGAAAGCTGCTGGACGACGAACTGTTGGAGAACAATCCGCGGGATCAGTATCTTTCCGACCTAAAAGCGGATATTGAAGATTACCACAACAAATCAAAAACGATTCGCAGCAGCAATGTCTGCGACAGCAATGATGTGGTGTATCAGACGGTGGACGGGAGAGAGTGCGCTTATGTGACGGCGTCTTATTTTATGAATGAGAACAACAGCTTCGACCGTACCAACGAAATGTATGTTTTGAGAAAAGATGACGATGGAGACTGGAAGATTCTGGTATTCTATCAGGTGGAGGGAGATTCTTCCGATGAACAGTAATGAGATAAAAATATTAGCGATTGAAAGCTCGTGCGATGAGACGGCAGCAGCGGTTGTCGTGAACGGAAGGGATGTCAGATCAAATGTGATATCCTCCCAGATTGCATTGCATACCTTGTATGGCGGCGTTGTTCCGGAGATTGCCTCGCGCAAACACATTGAAAAAATCAATCAGGTGATTGGACAGGCACTTTCGGATGCGGGGATGACACTGGATGATATGGATGCGATCGGTGTCACCTACGGCCCGGGGCTTGTTGGAGCACTGCTTGTCGGAGTGGCGGAGGCAAAAGCCATCAGCTATGCCAAAAAGCTGCCACTGGTGGGCGTGCATCATATCGAGGGGCATATCAGCGCCAATTACATAGAGAACAAAGATCTGGAGCCGCCTTTTCTATGCCTGGTGGTGTCCGGCGGACATACGCATCTTGTCAAGGTGCTTGATTATGGAAAATACGAGATCCTTGGAAAAACGAGGGACGACGCGGCGGGAGAGGCTTTTGACAAAGTGGCGCGCGCCATTGGACTCGGCTATCCGGGTGGACCGAAGATTGAAAAAGTGGCACATGAGGGGAATCCGCATGCGGTAGAGTTCCCGCGCGCCAAAATCGTGGACGGTCCGTATGACTTCAGCTTCAGCGGTCTGAAGTCTGCGGTGCTCAACTATTTAAACGGCTGTAAAATGAAGAACATTCCGATCGTACAGGCGGATATTGCGGCGTCCTTCCAGAAAGCGGTGACGGACGTGCTGATCGGAAATGCCATGAAAGCGATTGATGAATTCGGAATGGACAAATTTGCGATTGCGGGTGGAGTTGCGTCCAACGGCACCCTGCGTGAGGGGATGCGTGCGGCGTGCGAGAAGAAGGGCGTGGCATTTTATCATCCGTCGCCGATTTTCTGCACCGATAATGCGGCGATGATCGGTGTGGCGGCATATTATGATTTCATGCGCGGTCAGAGGGACGGACTGGATCTGAATGCGGTCCCGAATCTGAAGCTGGGGGAGCGATAGTGGAAAAAATAACAGCAGTGGTACTTGCAGCCGGGGCGGGAAAACGGATGCACAGTGATGTGCACAAGCAGTATATGATGCTTGCCGGCCGCCCGGTGCTTTTTTATGCGCTGCAGGCGTTTGCAGAGAGCGCGGTAACCGACATTGTCGTCGTAGTGGGGGCAGGAGAGATCGATTACTGCAGAAAAGAGATTGTTGAAAAATATCATATCCAAAAGGTCTGTGCGGTCGTGGAAGGCGGACGGGAACGCTACCATTCTGTGTATGAAGGGCTTAAGGCGGCGGACGGGAGCGATTACGTGCTGATCCATGACGGGGCGAGACCGCTTGTTACCGCCGATATCATCAGCCGATCCATAGCGTGCGTCAGAGAGGGGGATTCCTGCGTGGTGGGAATGCCGGTAAAGGACACGATCAAAGTGGTCGGGGCGGATGGCTTTGCAAAAGAGACGCCCGAGCGGAGCAGCCTGTGGCAGGTTCAGACCCCGCAGACATTTCCCTACGGACGGATTCGGGAGGCGTATGAGAAGGTGATGGCACAGGGAGATTCTGCCGTCACAGATGATGCGATGATGCTGGAGACTGCATTTGGAGAGCAGGTTCGTGTGATTGAGGGAAGTTATCAGAACCTGAAAATCACGACGCCTGAAGACATTATGACAGCGGAATTATACTTAAATAGAAAAAGTGAAAAAAAGTGTTGACATTGGTGGAAGCAGATGGTAATATTATTTCTGCACTGATTTGAGACAAGGACACGGAGAGGTATCGAAGTGGTCATAACGAGGCGGTCTTGAAAACCGTTTGTCCGAA
>OGYW01000902.1_pt1 | contig 27795 bp, 24 predicted proteins | sample 1576621 | NCBI WGS metagenome assembly OGYW01 (sample SAMEA3541528, study PRJEB24748) | human gut metagenome | biome: human gut; feature: human-associated habitat; material: faeces | place: China | collected 2012 | reverse complement strand
ATACTGCGGATTCCAAAACCTTTGATCTTCTTCCAGAGGGCATACACCTGATCGTAGTCCTCAATTGTCATTACTCGTATCATAATCCATATGTACTCCATTCGTCTTTTATTTTATGACACCCTCATCTTTAACCAATCGTGCGGTAAAATCCGGAAATTGCCAGATTTCCTGTGGGGCTACGGGAACAGCGGCACCAGTTCCAGTCCTTCGCTCTCCCGCTCGCCAAACATCAGATTCATATTCTGCACTGCCTGTCCGGCCGCGCCTTTTACCAGATTATCAATTGCCCCCATCATAATAATGCGGTTTGTCCTGGGATCAATCTTAAAGCCAATGTCAACATAATTGCTCCCCTCCACCCATTTTGTCTCCGGGCAGACATCTTTTTCCAGCACACGGACAAATTTTTCTTTGCCATAATATTTATCATAGACTGCCTTTACTTCCTCATAAGAAGGAAGAATAATCGGATCATAAACTCTCGACAGATCCCTGCACTTAAATACAGTTCCTGCAATATAGGTAAGTTCCTCTACCGGCAGTCCACTCGCCAGCGCATCTGCAATCTCTATGATCGAATGCTCACCCATTCCATAGGAAATCATATCTGCCCCGGAATCAAGGAGTACACTGTGTTTTACTTTATTCTCCCAATAATCATAATGTGCCAGTCGTCTCAGGCTGGCTTCAATCCCACCCAGGATAATGGGTGTCTTTTTATAAGTCTGACGGATCAGATTGCTGTACACGATCACCGCGCGGTCAGGACGAAGTCCCATCTGGCCTCCCGGTGAATAGGAATCTTTCTGCCTGTGCTTTTTAGAGACTGTATAGTGATTTACCATAGAGTCCATATTTCCCGCAGACACCAGAAATCCCAGTCGAGGCTCTCCAAATACCTGAATACTCTCCTTCTTTCTCCAGTCAGGCTGAGGAATGATCCCCACTTTATACCCACGACTCTCCAACAGTCTGCTGATGATCGCAGTACCAAAGGAAGGATGGTCCACGTAGGCATCATATATTTTGCGGCGGCAGAGGAGAGCAGCTCAACCTGCTTGTCATTTTCCTGCGCGCACAGCACCTCCAGTGCCTTCTGGAAGGCCTGCTCGATGGCCTGACGCTTATACTGCAGCATCATGTTGCGGCGGATTAAACCCGACTGCGACTCAACGCGCTCGGCGATGACGGCAGCTTCCTTCTGCGCGCGCTCCTGGGTCTGCTGGCTGAGCGTTTTGGCCTGCTGTTCATAGTCGGCCAGAATCTGCTTGGCCTCGGCCTGCGCCTCGTCGATCTTCTGCTGCGCCTGCGCCTGTGCGTCGTCGGCAATCCTTTTGATAATGCTTTCGATATTGTTCAACCGGTTTCACCTCGATTTTTTTATTTTGTGGGTTCAGGTGCGGTTGGGGATTAAGCGATGTTGCCGACGTTGATGACCAGCAGGATGGAGGTCAGAAGGCCAAGGATCGCGTAGGTCTCAACCATCGCGGCGTAGATCATTGCTTTGGAAACTTCGTTTGGCTTTTTGGCAACGACATTGATGCCGGCGGCGGAAACACGGCCCTGATGGATACCGGAAAGCAGACCGGTCAGAGCGCAGGGCAGGCAGGAAGCGAGCACATACAGGCCCTGAGAGGTGGTGAGCGCAGCGGTGCCGCCCAGGAAGCCGCAGTTGAGCATAACCATGATGCCGACCAGGAAGCCGTAGATGCCCTGTGTGCCCGGCAGAGCCTGCAGGATCAGGGTCTGACCGAATTTGTCAGGATCTTCCGCGATCAGTCCGGCAGCGGCCTCACCGGCGATGCCGACACCCTTTGCGGAACCGATACCGCCAAGACCTACTGCGAGGGCAGCGCCCAGAACTGCTAAAAAGTTACCGTTGAAAAAGAATTGAGCAAAAGTTGTTGCTTCCATGACTAAAAGTCCTCCTTGTCAGAAATGAGAGTGTATTTGGTGTTTGGTTGGAACGGCTTAAAAGGTCTGCCGCCGGCTTCATAGAATTTTCCGAAGAACTCTACATACTGCAGACGGGCAGTGTGTACATAGGCACCAAGGCCGCTGATTGCGACGTTGAAAGCGGTGCCGATGACAAAGATCAAAACAAAGACGATGATGCCGATCAGGTTGAAGCCCGGCATGGTGCCCAGCAGGTTAAAGACGTTGGCGATAACGCCGCCGGCAAGTCCCAGCGCAAGGATACGCGAGTAGGACAGCACGTCCGAAAGGTAGGATGTGATGTCGTAAAGGCTCATGACGCCCTTGATTGGCTTCATCAGGATGTTCTTTTCGTGGCGTCCCTGGGTCAGGACCAGGCCGACAGCGCCGACAATGGCCAGCACCATGCCAACATTGAAGAAGGCAGGCAGCAGCATCAGCGGCAGGCCGATCAGGACCAGATACCACAGACCAACGTCCATCAGGCCGTCCATCAGGTGACCTTCACGCGCCAGCATGTAAATCTTGATGCCCATACCGACGAACAGGTGGATGCCGCCCAGAATGAAGGAAAGAATCATAACGGACATTGGGTCATTGAGCGGGTCGAACACCGACGGGACGGTTACGGTCATGCCGAACCAGCTTTCCGCCACCTGAGTGACCAGGTTGCCGAAATAGCCGCCGAACATGGCGCCCCAGAAGATGGTGGAGATGCCGCATGAAACGCCGATCTGCAGGGCGTTCTTTAAAAATCCCTCGTCCGGCTTCAATACCTTGAGCCCCACGATGCACAGTATCAGCACCAAAAGTCCGTAACCCGCGTCAGCCAGCATCATGCCAAAGAACAGGATGAAGAACGGGGTCAGAGCGGCGGTCGGGGCTTCTGTGGCCTTTGTGGCCTCCGTAGACGCTTCGGTCGGAGCTTCTGTGGCTTCCGTCGGGGCGGCTGTGGGCTCCTCTGTGGGAGCGGCTGTCTCGGGCGGCTCCATGACGTCCCCCAGCGTCTCCGTGTCCAGCTGCAGCCCCTCCGTGCCGCCGGTGGGCTGCGTGTCCCCGCCGCCGCCCTGCAGTACAAAGACGAGCGTCAGAACGGCTGTCAGAACGACGCACACCAGCGCGATGAGCTGCCAGCGCTTCCAGGAATGAAACAGCTTCATGGCAGAACCCTCACTGCAGATAGCGCGTCAGCATGGCCGCTGCCTGCGCTCGCGTCGCCGTGCCGCCGGGGGCCAGTCTGCCGTCCATGCCGTTCAGAATGCCGCGCTCCACGGCCCACGCCAGCGCCGTGCTCGCCCAGTCGGAGCACGTCCCGGCATCCGGGAAGGCCGCAAGGCTCTGCGTGCTCCCGGGGCTGCCGGAGGCGCGCCAGAGCATAACGGCGAGCTGCTCGCGCGTGATGCTGTCCATCGGCGCGAAGCGGTTTTCGCCCACGCCCTGCACAATGCCGCTCTGCTGCGCCCACGAAACGGCCGTGGAGTACCACTGCCCGGCCGGGACGTCGGAAAAGCTGCCGCCGTCTGCTGCGGGGCTGCCGGAAGCGCGCCAGAGGATCGTGGCGAGCATGTTCAAAACTTGCCAGCTGGGAGTCAAACTCAATCAGCAAATCATGTACGATGCGTGCCAACAATTTATTGGCATTACCGCGCCCTTCATTGATTTCCAAACCGGAATGACCGCCACGCAAACCTTTCAACGTAATTTTACGAGCAACGAAATCGACCATAGGCATCTCCTCCTTATATTCCAAAGTAGCAGTAATATCAAGACCACCGGCACAGCCGATATAGAGTTCTCCTTCGTCCTCAGAGTCAAGGTTCAGCAGAATTTCCCCTTGCATAGTTCCCGGTTTCAAACCGAATGCACCATACATTCCCGTTTCTTCATCCTTGGTAATCAGGGCTTCCAATGGACCATGCTTCAAGTTATTATCTTCAAGTACCGCCATAATAGCAGCCACTCCCAAACCATTATCTGCCCCCAGCGTAGTTCCTTTGGCTTTCACCCAATCACCGTCAACATAGGTTTCAATGGGATCTGTTGTAAAATCGTGGATAGTATCGTTGTTCTTCTGGGGCACCATGTCCATATGCGCCTGAAGGATGACGCCCTTGCGGTTTTCCATACCCGGAGTGGCAGGCTTACGAATAATAACATTGCCGACCTCGTCGACAAATGATTCCAACCCCAAGCCTTTTCCAAAATCAATAAGGAATTTGGTAATCTTCTCCATATGTCCTGACGGACGGGGAATCTGGGTCAGTGAATAAAAGTGCTTCCATACATTCTGTGGAGCTAACTGTAAGATTGTACTCATAATTCTAAAAAGTTAGTTTTCGCAAATATAACGGTTTATTCTCGGAAAGTACAATAAACCGGGATTTTTCTAAAGTACTAAATCATCGGCTATCTTAAATATGGCTTTTACATCATTTAGGAATTTCTCCCGCTTCCATATACAAGCAACAATATCGTTTAAAGAAACCAATCTTCCAACAACCTTTACGACTCCAGTACATATAAGGAAATGCCGAAGTTATTGCAAAGAAGTATTACAGTACTTTTAAAGGAGTACTACAGTGGTTCTCTATAAATAACTGTTTCTGTCCTCTAACATAAGAAATAACAATATAGGAACCCACCACAAGAAACGTCTATTTCTTTGTCCTATTCGCCAACACCAGGTGCAACGCCCCGTAGATGCCCAGCACTATCACCAGCAACGTCTGTATGCCATGCACTATCAGCGCAAAGATACCCGCATCCGTAGCATTTACCCCATAAAGCATCATCATAGTGATGACAGCAAAGTGCCAGGGACCTGCCCCGTTGGGCGTAGGAACAATGACTGCAAACGTTCCTCCGACAAACATCACCATTCCGGCAAGGAAACTAAGGTGCTCTGTAAACTGGAAGCAATAGAAAGTTATATAGAAATGATAAAAATAGCATAGCCAAATAAGTAAAGTGTAAAGAACAAACAAAGGCACATTCTTCACATTCTTAAGCGACATCACACCTTCCCATATATTCAAGACTACCCCCTTCACCTTTTCAAAAAAAGAGAGCATACGCAACAGAAAATAGAGAAGTACCAGAACACCAATAATAGAAAAAAGAGCCACATAAAACCAAGGAGAAGTCACAAGATGCATCAGTGATGGAATCTTGGTGCCCGTCTCCTCAAAAAAACGAAAAAAAACGGGCATCTGCACCAAAAAAGTAATCCCCGTAATCAACAGAATGCAAAGCGTATCTACCAACCGCTCTGTCACCACCGTCCCCAAGGACTTCGCAAAGGAAACATTATCATATTTGGCAAGTACTCCACAACGTGAAACCTCTCCCACACGGGGCAGTACCAGATTGGTGGCATAAGATACGAAAATGGCATCGACGCAATCGCTTGTTTTGGGATGAGCATCCAGAGGCTCCAAAGTCTGCTTCCAACGCCAGCCTCGCAACACATGGCTCATCACACCGAAGAACAAGGACAACAACATCCACCACCAGTTCGTCTGATGAAGTAGAACTTCTTCTGCCTTTGAAAAGTCAAAATCACGATATACCCAATAGAAGATAAAACCACCCAATAAAATGGGTAAGATGATTTTCAACGTCTTTTTTAGCAGCTTATTCATACGATATTCCCAAATTCTTCATTCTTCATTCTTCATTCTTCATTGAAAAGAACTACCTTTGCTCCGTGTAAAGATAGGTTGTTGTTCACGTTACAGCCTACGTTTACGGAGCAAAAGTAATGATTTAGTTGATACATGAGAGTAGTTAAACCTAAAAAGTTTCTCGGGCAACACTTCCTGAAAGACCTGAAAGTGGCACAAGACATTGCCGACACGGTAGATGTCTGTCCCGAAATTCCCATCCTCGAAGTTGGTCCGGGAATGGGAGTGCTGACCCAGTTTCTTCTGCCCAAAGAACGCAACGTCAAAGTAGTAGAACTGGACTACGAGTCAGTGGCCTACCTACGGGAAGCCTATCCGCAACTGGAAGACAACATCATTGAGGACGACTTCCTCAAAATGAATCTGCAACGATTGTTTGGCGGGCAACCTTTTGTGCTGACGGGAAACTATCCTTATAATATCTCCAGCCAGATATTCTTCAAAGTGCTGGAATATAAGGATCTGATTCCCTGCTGTACGGGTATGATACAAAAGGAAGTAGCCGAGCGCATAACCGCTGGGCCGGGCAGCAAGACATACGGAATCCTAAGTGTACTGATACAAGCATGGTACAAAGTGGAGTACTTGTTTACGGTACACGAACATGTCTTCAACCCGCCCCCAAAAGTTAAAAGTGCCGTCATCCGCATGATGCGCAATGAAACGCACGATTTAGGCTGCGACGAGAAATTGTTCAAGCAAGTAGTGAAAACCACGTTCAACCAACGACGCAAGACACTGCGGAACTCCATAAAACCGATACTCGGCAAAGACTGTCCACTGACGGAGGACGTATTATTTAATAAACGCCCGGAACAACTGTCCGTAAAGGAATTTATTCAACTGACCAACCAAGTGGAGCAGGCATTGAGAACAATTAATGATTAATGGTTAGTGATTAAACACGAATAATCATGGAAATAGACGAAGAATATATAGACAAAGTCAAAAGCCTGATAGAACAGAAAGACGCGGAAAACGTCAAGACACTTTTGACCGACCTTCATCCGGCGGATATTGCAGAACTATGCAATGACCTCGGCTTGGAGGAAGCCCGCTTCGTTTACCGCCTCCTTGACAACGAAACGGCAGCGGATGTACTGGTTGAAATGGACGAAGACATCCGGAAAGAATTCCTGGAACTTCTTCCTTCGGAGACCATTGCCAAACGTTTCGTGGATTATATGGACACGGACGATGCCGTAGACCTGATGCGCGAACTCGATGAAGACAAGCAGGAGGAAATACTTTCGCACATCGAAGATATAGAACAAGCCGGTGACATCGTTGACCTGCTGAAATATGATGAAGACACTGCCGGTGGTTTGATGGGTACGGAAATGGTGACTGTCAATGAAAACTGGAGTATGCCGGAGTGTCTGAAGGAAATGCGCCTGCAAGCTGAAAAGCTGGATGAAATTTACTACGTATACGTCATCGACGACGAAGACCGTCTGCAAGGAGTATTCCCATTAAAGAAAATGATAACTTCCCCTTCTGTCTCCAAGGTAAAGCATGTGATGCGAAAAGATCCTATCTCCGTCCATGTAGATACCCCCATTGACGAAGTGGTGCAAATCATCGAAAAGTATGACTTAGTGGCAGTTCCTGTTGTAGACAGCATCGGGCGCCTGGTAGGCCAGATTACCGTAGACGACGTCATGGACGAAGTCCGCGAACAGTCGGAACGTGATTACCAGCTGGCATCCGGTTTGTCCCAAGATGTAGAAACGGACGATAATGTTATGCGCCAAACTTCAGCCCGCCTTCCATGGCTACTCATCGGTATGCTGGGCGGTATAGGCAACTCCATGATATTGGGCAACTTCGACACGACTTTCGCCGCCCACCCGGAAATGGCCCTTTATATTCCGTTGATTGGCGGTACGGGGGGAAACGTGGGAACCCAGTCGTCTGCCATCATCGTACAAGGCCTTGCCAACAGCTCACTGGATGCCAAAGACACCTTCAAACAGGTAGCTAAGGAAGCTGTAGTGGCGGTTATCAATGCAACCATCATTTCCCTGCTAGTATACATTTATAATTTTATCCGGTTCGGAGCTACGGCTACGGTCACTTATTCCGTCTCCATCAGCCTCTTTGCAGTCGTCATGTTCGCCTCCATCTTCGGAACGCTAGTCCCCATGACTTTAGAGAAGCTGAAGGTTGACCCGGCCATTGCCACCGGCCCATTTATCTCCATCACCAATGACATTATAGGCATGATGCTGTACATGGGTATCACAGTCTTACTGTCATAAAAACAAGAAAATAGAAAAAAATCAAGGCAAATTGTATGAAGTAATCATTTTATTTCATTAATTTGTAGCCTAATGTAACCCGAACGGGAGGAACCCGTTTCTAAAAAAGTAAATACAATGACGGACACTCATGACACTAATCTCCCCGAAAAGCCGGTGGAATTAGAAGAAGAAAAGAAGACAGCAGAGGTTTCTGAACCGGCAACAACAGAAACTCCCGCTGAAGAAATCGTTTCAAAAAAGCCGGTAGAGTCAGTTCTGAAGCTCACGAAAGAGGAAATACTTGCCAAACTCAAAGAGGTGGTTGCAGACGTGGAGAACGTGGCAAAACCTGAAATAGACGGTTTGAAGCAATCTTTCTACAAGCTGCACAATGCTGAGCAGGATGCGGCCAGAAAACTGTTCATTGAAAACGGAGGCGCCGCGGAGAACTTTGTTCCACAAACAGACTGTGTGGAGGAAGAGTTCAAGAATATCATGTCCGTCATCAAAGAAAAAAGAAGTGCACTCACAGCCGAACTGGAGAAGCAAAAGGAAATGAACCTGCAGGTAAAGCTTTCCATCATCGAAGAGCTGAAGGAGCTGGTTGAATCTCCAGATGACGCCAACAAGAGCTATACGGAGTTCAAGAAACTACAGCAGCAATGGAACGAAGTTAAACTCGTTCCGCAAGCTAAGGTCAACGAGCTTTGGAAAAACTACCAATTGTATGTTGAGAAATTCTATGACCTTCTGAAACTGAACAATGAATTCCGCGAATACGATTTCAAGAAGAATTTGGAAATCAAGACACATCTCTGTGAAGCTGCCGAAAAGCTGGCGGATGAAGAGGATGTAGTTTCAGCTTTCCATCAGTTACAGAAGCTACATCAAGAATTTCGTGATACAGGGCCGGTAGCCAAGGAACTACGCGACGAAATCTGGGCACGTTTCAAAGCTGCCTCTACAACCGTAAACCGACGTCACCAGCAACATTTCGAAGCATTGAAGGAAGTGGAACAGCACAATCTTGACCAAAAGACTGTAATTTGCGAAATCATAGAAGCCATTGACTACAAAGAACTGACAAGCTTTGCTTCTTGGGAGAGCAAGACGCAAGAAGTCATCGCACTTCAAAACAAATGGAAAACCATTGGTTTCGCTCCGCAAAAAATGAACGTGAAGATTTTCGAACGTTTCCGCAAAGCGTGCGACGAGTTCTTCCGTAGAAAGGGAGAGTTCTTCAAGAGCCTGAAGGAAGGTATGAACGAAAACCTGGAAAAGAAGCGTGCCTTGTGCGAAAAAGCAGAAGCTCTGAAGGACAGTACCGACTGGAAAGCAACCGCCGATGAACTGACCAAACTTCAGAAAGAATGGAAAACCATTGGTCCGGTAGCAAAAAAATATTCGGATGCCGTATGGAAACGTTTCATCTCCGCTTGTGACTACTTCTTCGAACAAAAGAACAAAGCCACTTCTTCACAGCGCAGCGTAGAGCAGGAAAATCTGGAAAAGAAAAAAGCCATCATCGAGAAACTGAATGTTATCGATGACCAAATGGATACGGAGGAAGCTACCCAACTGGTACGCGACCTCATGAAAGAGTGGAACGGCGTAGGACATGTACCTTTCAAAGAGAAAGACCGAATCTATAAGCAATACCACAGCCAGGTAGACAAATTGTTTGAACGCTTCAACATCAGCGCCTCCAACAAGAAGCTAAGCAACTTCAAGTCGACTATCAGCTCCATTCAGGAAGGTAGTCCACAAGCCCTTTACCGGGAACGTGAGAAGCTGGTACGTGCCTTCGACAATATGAAGAACGAGCTTCAGACATATGAAAACAATCTCGGTTTCCTAACCACTTCTTCCAAAAAGGGAAACAGTCTGCTGACAGAAATCAACCGTAAGGTGGAAAAGCTGAAAGCAGATATCGAACTTGTAAAAGAAAAGATAAAAGTGGTGGACGAGAATATCAAAAATCAAGGATAACGCAACAAGATAAGACTTAATAAAAAAGTAGACCCGCCCCCACGGCTGTATAGCTGTAGGGGCGGGTCTACTTTTTTATTAAGTCTTATCAATGATGGAACAGACGGATACCCGTGAACGTCATGGCAATGCCATATTTATCGCAAGTTTCAATCACATGGTCATCGCGTACAGAACCACCCGCTTGGGCAATGTAATCTACTCCACTCTTATGGGCACGCTCAATATTGTCTCCAAAAGGAAAGAATGCATCCGAACCCAAAGAAACACCTTTCAATGTATCCAACCAAGCCCGTTTTTCTTCACGAGTCAGCACTTCAGGTCTCTCCGTAAAGAACTGCTGCCAAACGCCATCAGCCAGCACATCGTCATGGTCTTCACTGATATAGACATCAATCGTATTATCACGGTCGGCACGGCGGATTTTCTCTACCCATGGCAAATTCAACACCCTCGGATGCTGGCGTAAATACCAAATGTCGGCCTTGTTGCCCGCCAAGCGAGTACAGTGGATACGGCTCTGCTGGCCGGCACCAATACCGATAGCCTGACCGTCCTTCACATAGCATACAGAATTCGACTGCGTATATTTCAAAGTGATAAGGGCTATCATCAAATCACGTTTCGCTGCTTCCGGGAAATTCTTATTCCGAGTAGGAATATTCGCAAAGAGTTCATCTCCATTCAGCTTTATCTCATTACGTCCCTGCTCAAACGTGATACCAAAGACATCCTTATGTTCAATCGGGGCAGGCTTATAGCCGGGACTTATCTGAATCACATTGTAAGTTCCTTTACGCTTTTCCCTCAAGATAGCCAGTGCTTCGTCCGTATACCCCGGAGCAATAACGCCATCCGAGACCTCGCGGTTAATAAAACGTGCAGTAGCCTCGTCGCACACATCACTCAAAGCGATAAAGTCACCATAAGAAGACATACGGTCGGCACCGCGGGCACGCACATATGCGCAAGCAAGCGGAGAGAGCGGAAGATTATCCACAAAATAAATCTTCTTCATTATTTCGTCGAGTTCCAAACCGATGGCGGCCCCCGCCGGACTGACGTGCTTGAATGAAGTTGCAGCAGGCATACCGGTCGCCTCTTTCAGTTCCTTTACCAACTGCCATCCATTCAAGGCATCCATAAAATTAATATACCCCGGACGTCCGTTCAGAACCTCAATAGGTAACTCCCCCTCCTGCATGAAAATGCGAGCCGGCTTCTGGTTAGGGTTACAGCCGTACTTCAGTGCTAATTCTTTTGCCATAAAATTCTGCTTTAATGTTGAAATGCTACAAATTTACAGAATATTTCCGGCTTACAGAAGCCTTGTCACTGAATTTGCCACCGAATGCCTACACTGAAATTTTCGTACATGATTGAACAGTAACGAAAAAACCACTAAAACTTGCGATTTTAGTGGTTTTTTGACTTAAATAAGCTGTTTGATAGTTGGGCTACCTGGATTCGAACCAGGAATGACAGGACCAGAATCTGTAGTGTTACCATTACACCATAGCCCAATTATTGTTATTTCCGTTTTGCGGTTGCAAAGATACAAAGATTTCTATAAATCAAAACAAAAACGAGTATTTTTTTCGCAAAAAACTGATAAGATACCGTAATCCAAAGGATTATATAACTAAAAAAAATCAAAAATTGAAAGAGTTTTCCTCTTTTGCGTGTTTGATATGAGAAATCAACGTATATTTGTCAACAGTTTTAATATAATACTGTATAATGAACGAAACGAAAAAACTGATTCAACAGATAACAGAAGGTATTCAAGATAAAAAAGGAAAAAAAATCGTCATCGCAGATCTGACAAAAATCGACGATACAATATGCAATTATTTCGTCATCTGCCAAGGAAACTCTCCCAGCCAAGTGACAGCCATTGTAGAATCCATCAGGGACTTCACACGCAAGGGTGCCGACACCAAGCCCTTTGCCGTAGACGGGCTGCGCAATGCCGAATGGGTAGCTATGGACTACCCGGACATATTGGTGCATGTCTTCCTGCCTGAAACAAGGGAATTCTACAATCTGGAACACCTTTGGGCAGACGCCAAATTAACTCAAATTCCTGACCTCGATTAATCAAAACGTATGGACAATAATACCAACAAGAAACCCAATAAAGTGAATATGCCCAAGTTCAACCTGAACTGGCTGTATATGATTATAGCAATGATGTTGCTGGGGTTGTACCTGACTAATGAAAGTGGTACGGCAACTAAAAATATTTCTTATGATGAATTCCAGCAATATGTACGAGACGGTTATATAAGCAAAGTCATCGGCTACGACGACAATTCTGTCGAAGCATACGTCAAACCGCAACACGTAGGAAACGTATTTCGTCAGGACTCCAGTCGCGTAGGTAAGAATCCGCTTATTACGACCGAGGCCCCTTCACGCGAGAGCCTGGGCAATTTCCTGCAAAAGGAAAGAGACGACGCCCACTTTGACGGTTCTATTAACTACGAAAAAAAACGGAACTACTTCGGTGCCATTCTATGGCAGATTCTCCCTTTTGCATTCCTTATCGGTTTCTGGATTTTCATGTCCCGCCGCATGAGCGGTGGTGGAGGCATGGGTGGAGGTGGAGGCATCTTCAGCGTAGGAAAGTCCAAGGCCCAATTGTTTGAAAAAGGTTCCCCCATCAAGATTACATTCAAAGATGTGGCAGGACTTGCCGAAGCCAAGCAAGAGGTAGAAGAAATTGTCGAGTTCTTGAAAGAGCCCCAGAAATATACCGATTTGGGAGGTAAGATACCCAAAGGCGCTTTGCTAGTAGGCCCTCCGGGAACCGGAAAGACCCTGCTTGCAAAGGCTGTGGCCGGAGAAGCCAACGTACCTTTCTTCTCTTTGGCAGGTTCCGACTTTGTAGAAATGTTTGTCGGCGTGGGAGCTTCCCGTGTCCGCGATTTGTTCCGCCAAGCAAAGGAAAAAGCGCCTTGTATCGTGTTTATCGACGAGATTGACGCTGTAGGGCGTGCCCGTGCCAAAGCAGCCGCTATGGGTGGCAACGACGAGCGCGAGAACACATTGAACCAGTTACTGACCGAGATGGACGGTTTCGGCTCCAACAGTGGTGTTATCATCTTAGCCGCCACCAACCGTGTGGACGTTTTGGATAAGGCATTGTTGCGTGCCGGACGTTTTGACCGCCAAATACATGTAGACCTACCCGACCTTAATGAGCGTAAGGAAGTATTCGGTGTACACCTGCGCCCCATCAAGATAGACAATAGTGTGGATGTAGACCTTCTGGCACGCCAGACTCCCGGATTCTCGGGGGCAGACATTGCCAATGTATGTAACGAAGCAGCTTTGATAGCCGCCCGCCACGGCAAAAAGTTTGTCGGAAAGCAAGACTTCCTGGACGCTGTAGACCGTATTGTGGGTGGGTTGGAAAAGAAAACCAAAATCACTACCGAGGCCGAACGCCGTTCCATTGCCATACACGAAGCCGGCCATGCCAGTATCTCCTGGTTACTGGAATACGCCAATCCACTGATTAAAGTAACCATTGTACCCCGTGGACGCGCTTTGGGCGCGGCTTGGTATCTGCCGGAAGAACGGCAAATCACCACCAAGGAACAGATGCTTGATGAGATGTGTGCCACCTTGGGAGGACGTGCTGCCGAAGACCTATTCTTAGGTAGAATATCCACCGGAGCCATGAATGACTTGGAACGCGTGACCAAGCAGGCGTACGGTATGATTGCCTATCTGGGTATGAGCGAAAAACTCCCCAATCTCTGTTACTATAATAATGAGGAATATTCCTTCAACCGCCCGTATAGCGAAAAGACTGCGGAACTGATTGACGAAGAAGTGAAGCAGATGGTCAACGAACAGTACGAACGTGCCAAGAAAATATTGTCCGAAAACCAAGAAGGGCACAACCGGCTGGCACAACTGCTGATTGACAAAGAAGTAATCTTTGCCGAAGACGTTGAGCACATCTTTGGGAAACGTCCATGGGCTTCCCGCTCGGAGGAAATCAGTGCAAACAAGACTGCTGCCGAGCTAAAAAAAGCAGAGCAAGAAGAAGAGCAAAAAGCCATAGAAGCAGAAAAGGAAGTCAAGGAAGAAGAAGAAAAGCATGAAAAATAACTTTATCCAACGTGCCGTTACCGGCGTGTTATTCGTCATAGTATTGGTGGGCTGTATTCTTTACAGCCCCCTTTCGTTCGGTATACTGTTCACCATTATCAGCGCACTGAGCGTACATGAGTTTGCCCAATTAGTCAGCAAAAGCGGCGAAGTAAGCATTAACAAAACCATCACTGCATTGGGGGGAGCCTACCTTTTCCTTGCATTAATGAGTTTCTGTACCCAGCAGTCTGTAGGAGCACGGGTATTCCTTCCTTATTTGGGACTATTGCTCTACATGATGATTACGGAACTTTACCTCAAGAAAAAGAATCCGACGGGTAACTGGGCCTACTCCATGCTAAGCCAATTATACGTGGCACTCCCCTTTGCCCTGCTGAACGTACTTGCTTTTCAAAATTCCTCGGAAACGGGCAGTGTAACCTATAACCCTATTCTACCGCTTTCCATTTTCGTATTTATCTGGTTGAGCGATACAGGTGCCTATTGCGTAGGTTCGCTGATAGGCAAAAACCGTCTGTTCGAACGTATCTCACCTAAAAAATCTTGGGAGGGCAGCATCGGCGGCGGAATATTCTCCATCGCCTCCTCTCTTGGCTTTGCACACTTCTTTCCATTTATGTCAGAATGGCAATGGGTAGGTCTGGCAATCGTTGTCGTCATTTTCGGCACTTGGGGCGATCTGACCGAATCACTCATGAAACGCCAATTGGGCATAAAGGATTCCGGTAACATTCTGCCGGGGCATGGAGGGATGCTCGACCGTTTCGACAGTGCACTGATGGCAATTCCTGCAGCAGTTGTTTATCTATATGCCTTGACGATGTTCTAACGACGACTCACATGACCAAACTTACATAAAACAAATATAAAAAGAGCACCCGGGCAAGGTGAATGACATCAAAATCCCGGGTGCTCTTTCTAACTATATACTCTCGCAAACTCTTTCTTACTTCAACTGCATATTGGACAAATCCACATTAGTAGTCAACTTTTCATTAGTACCCACAGTTTTCAAATCAAAGGTTACTTCCACCTCTCCATTCTCCTCTGAATTGAGTTTCAACTTGATACCTTTGGTTTCAAAGGGAATGTCCAGACTGTTCAGATTATAAGAAACAGCACCGGGGCTGCGATAACCCGTCAAGTCATCATAGTCGTTATAGCGGAGTTCCAAGTGGATGTATCCGTCTTCACCATACAAAGCATCATCTTCTTGCGGACGTACCAGACTGATGCGATGTTTATTATCAGCCGAAGACGGCAGGTTCTGCATGAAAAAAATGTTCATATAGCCACCGCTAATGGTAATGTCACCTTTATATATAAGTACGGAATCATTGCCGAACTCCTCTTCTGTTTCGGGAGTCAGCGTCTCCACCTCTTTCGTCAGAACATTCTGCAAGCGTAACAATTTCACAGCATGGTCATACCCTGCATAGTCGTCCCACAAAGGATTGAACATGGTAATCACACGCTGCCCATCCACAGCATCATACCACCCAATGTCCGTATTCACCGGCCAGAGTGTCCCCCAGACATCGCAGTTTAAATAAAAGGCATTTCCCGTAACACGCACAGTAGCCCACAAAGGCGGGGTGAAATCACCCAAAGAATATCCGTCGTTATCATCACATGATTGCAAAGCGGGCATCACTGCCAAACATATTGCCATAAATAACCAATGTAGCTTTTTCATAATCAAAGTCCTTTTCATTTGTTTCTGTATAGAAAATACAAAAGCCGGGCATTTACTGCACCGGCTTTTCCCATTTTAACAAATTCTTAATTTTTCGATTATTCTTCCCTCTTTCTCAGTAATGCCACCATCTCGCGGGCAGCATGTTTGGGTGCCCCTGCCTCTCCCAGACGGGATGCCATATACTCATATCCCTCGAGCATCTGACGGCGGTATTCCTTATCGTACAAAATGCGGTTCAGCTCCGAGCGTACCTGCTCTACCGTCATGGTATCTGCAACCAGCTCTTTCACCACCTCCCGGTTGGCTATGAGATTGACCAGGGAAATGTACTTCACTTTCAGTATATGCCGCTTCAGGAAAGCGATAACCTTTCCTATCGGAGTATGGTAGCACACCGCTTGCGGCACACGGAACAGAGCTGTTTCCAGCGTTGCCGTCCCCGAAGTGACCAGTGCAGCCTCTGCCTGCCTCAACAAAGGGTATGTCTTGTTGAAGATAATCTTCACGTCCGCCCCACCCACATAACGTTTATAATACTCGGGGGAAATACCCGGAGCACCGGCCAGCACCAGTTGATAATCGGGAAAAGAAGCTGCCGCACGAAGCATGTCGGGCAGATTGTCCTTGATTTCCTGCTTGCGGCTACCAGCCAGCAGAGCAATAATGGGTTTGGTAGGAAGTCCGTTTGCCCGGACAAAGTCGTCGAATGTCTCTGAGCTGGAAGCAAGAAAAGCCGTCACTTCATCCACTGTCGGATTGCCGACATAACGTATCGGATACCCGTGCTTCCCTTCAAAAAACTCCACCTCGAACGGTAGGATGGAGAACAGCTCATCTACATCCCGTTTAATATTCTTGATGCGGTATTCCTTCCATGCCCAAATCTTGGGAGAGATATAATAAAAGACAGGAATCCTCGTGTTGGCATGGACAAACTTGGCTATATCCAGATTAAAGCCCGGATAGTCCACCAAAATCAGCACATCCGGCTGCCACGCAACAATATCCTCCTTGCAGCGCTTCATATTGGCAAAGATGGTGCGCAGATGCAGCAATACGGGAATGAACCCCATATACGCCAACTCTTTGTAATGCTTCACCATCACACCGCCCACTGCAGCCATGAGGTCGCCTCCGAAGAAACGGAACTCCGCTTGCGAGTCCTCCTCCTTCAATGCAGCCATCAGATGGGAGGCATGCAGGTCGCCGGAAGCTTCACCGACAATCAAGTAATACTTCATATCAATTGATAATTGTCAATTAATTCAGAACCATGCTTTCAGTTCATCAATCAAGCCGTATGCCGTTGCATCCACCGTGGTCGGGGTGATTGCCACATAACCGTTATCAAGCGCCCAATGGTCATTCTTCTCATTTTCGGCATCGTTGTTCTCAAACTCACCGGTCAGCCAGTAGTAATGGGCATCTCCTCTATGGGCAAAGTTTTCCCATTCATTAGTCCATTGCCCTTTGGTTTGTTCGCAAATCTTCACACCCTTCAGTTCTTTGGTATCGGGGAAGTTGACATTGAGGCACGTCAACGGAGGGAGTCCTTTCTCCAATACCAGCCGGGTTATCTCTCGGATGTAAGGACCTGCAGGCTCAAAATCAGCGTTCGGCTCATGGCTGCAAAGAGAGAATCCAATGGAAGGCACTCCTTTCAGGCATCCCTCTATCACAACGCCCATCGTACCGGAATAATGCAGGTTTACGGAAGAATTGTCGCCATGATTGATGCCGCCTACCACCAAGTCGGGCTTGCGGTCGAGCACCGTATGAAAAGCCAGCTTCACACAGTCGGTCGGCGTACCGGAACACTTGTATACCGTCAGCCCAACATCCTTACGAACCAGCTGGTAGTGGATAGGTTCCGTTACTGTCAGCGCACACGCACTTCCAGAGCGGGGTGCATCCGGCGCCATTACCACAATCTCACCCAGCGGACGGAGGAATTTGATTAACTCGCTAATACCTTTCGCAATGATGCCGTCATCATTGGAAATCAATATCAAAGGTCTCTGATTTTCCATAACTTTCTTTTTTATTATCGTGCAAAAGTAGCTAAAAAGGCTTTAAACAGAATACTACAAAGATAATAATTCTTTTGTATTCAAAGATATTTTCAGAAAAGGCTAACTTTGTACCGACAATAATTGGAATATAATCATTCATAAAATCCATGCTATAATGAACACTTTTTGCCATTCTACCATTGCTGCACGCATCGAGACGGCAGCTGCCGCAATTATTCTGTTTCTAACAACCCTGACAAGCTGTGGCAGGAGCAGTTCTCCCGAGCCACTTGACCAATGGAATGACGGGACATCTACGCTTCACACGGCAGACCCGGTCATTGCAGAAGACCGGAAGCTCTTCAACGACAAAGAATACCAAAATTTCCGACTCACCGGAGAAGCCCTCACACAACCCGGCTCCGAAGCAGGCCTCCTCTTTCATACGGACGGCGAGTCCGGTTATGAAATGATATTCCGTAACGGAGACATCGACGGCACACGCAAGAGCGGCTCACTCGCCTCGGTGCGCAACCTCTATCGCTCACTCGCAAAAGATGGAGAATGGTTTGACTTCGAGATAACCGTACGCGGACAAAACATCATTGTCTGCATTAACGGAACCGAAGTTGTCTGCTATACCGAACCCGAACATCCATATCGCACAGAGGAGCACGCCCGGCAACTGTTGAGTCAAGGTTCCATAGCCTTGCAAGGCATACACGGCGAAGTGTCATTCCGGAATCTCGCCATCGAACAGCTTGCCAAGGAAGCACGCAACGAAGCCGACACGCTTGCTCCGGTAGACGAGCGCACGGATGAGATAATCAGGCTACAGCAGCGCGATTTCCCAGTTATAGACTACCACGTTCACTTGAAAGGAGGGCTGACGAAGGAAACGGCACACGCCATGTCCATGAATTACGGTATCAACTATGGTGTCGCCCCCAATGCCGGAGAAGGAGGCGTAGGACGTATGCTGGCCGATGACAAAGAAGTGTACGACTATTTTAATGAAGTAAAAGGGATGCCATTCCTGTGCGGTGTACAAGGTGAGGGACGCAAATGGACGGCAACTTTCTCGCAGGAAGCCTTGGGGATTTTCGATTACCTGTTTACCGACGCCATGACCATCATAGACCACAAAGGACGTAATTCGCGTATCTACCGGGCCGAAGAAGCACTCTTTGATGACATTACGCTTGAACAGTATATGGACCACCTTGTCGACCAAACAGTTCTGATTCTGACCAACGAGCCAGCCGACATTTATGCCAACCCTACCTTCTTGCCCGATACTATGGCGCATGATTACGACAAGTACTGGACGGACGGACGCATTGAACGCGTATTGAATGTATTGCAACAACATGGAATCGCTCTGGAAATCAATGCACGCTACCGGATTCCCAGTTTCGATATTATCCGTCGCGCCAAAGCACGTGGAATCAAATTCACATTCGGTACAAACAATGTCAATGCCGACTTCGGACGACTGGAATACTGCGCCGAAGCCATCAAGCAATGCGGCCTCACAGCCGACGATATATGGTTCCCGTCGATGAGCACACGCCGCTCCCGCCCCATTGTCATATACAACCGATTCGAGTAGCAGGGAACAACCGCTGTCATCTTCACCAACAGAAACGATACACCTATGGACATTCTTCTCATCATCTTAGGCATCCTCTGCCTGATTGTCGGATTGGCAGGATGTATCCTGCCTATGATTCCGGGACCGCCCGTAGCCTATGCAGGCTTGTTGCTTCTACATTTCACGGACAAGGCGCAGTTTTCCACCACGCAGTTACTTCTATGGCTGGCAGCAGTCGTCCTTGTACAGATACTGGATTATTTCGTCCCGATGCTGGGCAGCAAATATAGCGGAGGCAGTCGGTGGGGAACGCGCGGCTGCCTCATAGGCACCATCGTAGGGTTGTTCTTCATGCCTTGGGGCATCATCCTCGGCCCCTTTCTCGGAGCCTTTGCCGGCGAACTGATGGGAGGCAGCAAGACAGACCAGGCCTTGAAATCGGGGCTGGGCTCGCTGCTTGGATTCTTGCTGGGCACAGTAGTGAAATGTGTCATATGTGCATACTTCTGCTGGGAGTTCGTCAAAGCCTTGGTCTGACACCATCTCCTCTCCTTCCGCCTGGGAACAACTTATCTGCCGACCGCCATCCACACAGTAGTCCATCTGCATGAGATGTGCATCTCGAGCAACATGAGATGCCCGTCTCAAACAACACGAGATGTACATCTCATGCAAGTAGAGAGAATAGTCCAAGCCAATGTCTTCCATTGGTTTACAAATCTTAATCTTCTGCAAGCGAGACAAAAAAACAGCTTCATTTCAAGATAAATACGTATATTTGCCCACTAAACAGAGAAAGAACGCTTTACGAGTAATTTACAGGAAGAAAAACAGCGGTAAACGTCTGTGAGTTATTAACAAAACAGCCGACTTATCAACCGTTTTTGCAATCTTTCTCCAAATTTGTAGGCGCTATCCGGAATTATCACTTATTTCGCTGCCAATAAATATTGAGATTATGGGAAAAATAATTGCTATGGCTAACCAAAAGGGTGGTGTAGGCAAGACTACGACGACGATCAACCTCGCAGCCTCACTCGCCACACTTGAAAAGAAAGTGCTCGTTGTGGATGCCGACCCTCAGGCCAATGCCTCCTCAGGATTGGGTGTGGACATCAAGCAGTCGGAATGTACTATCTACGAGTGCATTATTGACCGTGCAGACGTACGCGAAGCCCTTCATGACACGGAGATAGACACACTGAAGGTAATCTCCTCCCACATCAATCTGGTAGGTGCCGAAATAGAGATGCTCAATCTGAAAAACCGCGAAAAGATACTGAAAGAGGTACTCGCTCCGCTGAAGAATGAATTTGACTATATCTTGATAGACTGTTCCCCGTCTTTGGGCCTGATTACGGTCAACGCACTGACTGCCGCCGATTCAGTAATCATCCCCGTACAAGCGGAATATTTTGCACTAGAAGGCATCAGCAAATTGCTGAATACCATTAAAATCATCAAGTCCAAGCTGAACCCCGCGCTCGAAATCGAAGGCTTCCTCCTGACGATGTACGACTCGCGCCTGCGCCAGGCCAACCAGATTTACGATGAAGTGAAACGCCACTTCCAGGAATTGGTGTTCAACACCGTCATCCAGCGTAATGTGAAACTGAGCGAAGCTCCCAGCTACGGCCTGCCCACCATTCTCTATGACGCAGACTCAACCGGAGCCAAGAACCACATGGCACTTGCCAAGGAGCTGATAAGCAGAAACGAAAGAAGGGATTAGCGGTTAGGGATAAGGAATAAGCAGTTAGTGATTAATGATTAGGGGGTAGTGATAAATACCATATTTACAATACACAACAAAATCACCCCGTATGGCTAAATAGTAAATTGTAAATCGTCAACGTACCTATGTGTCAAAGATAAGAAATGTGTCATGACCGTAGGGAATAAATAGTAAATAAATAGATGGCACAAAGAAATGCATTAGGACGCGGGCTGGACGCCCTCTTCTCCATGGATGAAGTAAAGACCGAAGGCTCCTCTTCTATCAATGAAATAGAGTTGTCGAAGATTACGGTCAATCCCAACCAGCCCCGTCATGAATTCGACCCGGTTGCGTTGCAGGAGTTAGCTGATTCCATCTCCGAAATCGGCATCATACAGCCCATCACCCTGCGCAAGCTTAGCGACGACGAATACCAGATTATCGCCGGCGAGCGTCGTTTCCGCGCTTCGCAGCTTGCCGGACTGACCAGCATCCCCGCCTATATCCGCACTGCAGACGATGAGAACGTCATGGAAATGGCGCTCATCGAAAACATACAGCGCGAAGACTTGAACTCCGTAGAAATAGCTCTCGCTTACCAGCATCTATTGGAGCAATACGGGCTGACGCAAGAGCGCCTCAGCGAACGTGTAGGCAAGAAGCGCACCACCATCGCCAATTACCTGCGGCTGCTCAAACTGCCAGCTCCCGTCCAGATGGGGCTGCAGAACAAGCAGATAGACATGGGACATGCCCGCGCGTTGGTAACGCTCGGCGACCCCAAACTGCAAGTAAAGATTTTCGAGGAAATCCTGGAGCACGGGTATTCCGTACGCAAAGTGGAAGAAATAGTAAAGTCACTGAGTGAAGGCGAAACCGTGAAAAGCGGTGGTCGTAAGATTGCTCCCAAGCGCGCCAAACTGCCCGAAGAATTCAATATGCTGAAACAACAACTCTCGGGCTTTTTCAGTACCAAGGTGCAACTCACCTGCTCGGAGAAAGGAAAAGGCAAAATCAGTATCCCGTTCAATAACGAAGAAGAATTGGAACGTATCATCGGCATTCTTGATACGCTGAAGAAATAAATGAGAAAAAAAGGAAGAATATATCAGTTAGCCATTACCCTGCTGCTCTGTTTTTTACAGACGGCAGGGATTGCTATGTATGGTCAGGACCGTCCGCGTGCCGCTTCCAAGCGTGCGCAGCGGCATCAGACCGATACACTCAACACCGTGGTAAACCGGGACAGCCTCGCTGTTGCCGACAGTCTTGCGGCCGAAAACAAACGGAAGATGCTGGAAATGACCGCCAGCCCCGACCTGAAGGAACAGCCCGTACCTACAGACAGCCTGCAAAAGGCCATCGACCCCAAGCGATGGGTGCCCAACCCCACAAAAGCCACCTGGCTTGCCCTCGTCATTCCCGGCGGTGGACAAATCTACAACCGCAAATATTGGAAACTGCCCATCTTCTATGGAGGATTTGCCGGTTGTGCCTATGCCCTCACGTGGAACAGCAAGATGTACAAGGACTATTCGGCCGCCTACAAGGATGCCGTAAATGGTAATTTCAACTCCAGTACCATTACCGACCTGCTGCCTCCCAACTATAACTATACCGAAAGCCAGCTGACGGAGACACTGCGGAAGCGTAAGGACACCTTCCGACGATACCGCGACTTGAGCATCTTCGCCTTTATCGGTGTATATCTATTGTCCGTTGTCGACGCATACGTAGACGCAGAACTGTCCAACTTCGACATCACCCCCGACCTCAGCATGAAAGTGGAACCTGCCATAATCAACAGTCAGATGACCGGTTCCTCTAATAAGAACGTCGGCGTGCAATGCAGTTTCCGATTCTAAAAACGAAAATTAAAGCATAAATTATTACCTAATGATACACAAGGCCATATATATGAAAAGAATTATTCTCGGTTCCTCGCTTCTGTTTTGCGCCCTCTTCGCCGTTCCGGCCATGCATGCGCAAGAAAGCGTGGAAGTACTTATCCGCGAAAACGGTACAGAACGCCAGGAATCCATCGAGCTGCCCAAAAGCATGACCTATCCGCTGGACAGCCTGCTCAATGACTGGAAAGCCAAGAATTACATAGACTTGGGAAAAGACTGCAGCACCTCTACCGTAAACCCGATGTTCAGTGACTCTGTATACATAGACCGGTTGTCGCGCATGCCGACCGTCATGGAAATGCCGTACAACGAGATTGTACGCAAATTCATCGACATGTATACCGGACGCCTGCGCAACCAAGTTGCCTTCATGCTGAGCGCCTGCAACTTCTATATGCCCATCTTCGAAGAAGCGCTGGATGCCTACGGTCTGCCGCTCGAGCTGAAATATCTGCCCATCATAGAATCCGCTCTCAACCCTTCTGCCGTATCCCGCGCTGGAGCTTGCGGACTATGGCAGTTTATGCTCGCCACCGGGAAGATATACGGACTGGAAAGCAATAGCCTCGTAGACGAACGCCGCGACCCGATAAAGGCAACCTGGGCGGCAGCACGCTACCTGAAGGACATGTACGACATTTACAAAGACTGGAACCTGGTGATTGCCGCCTATAACTGCGGTCCGGGCACCATCAACAAAGCCATCCGTCGTTCGGGAGGGAAAACCGATTATTGGGAAATCTACAACTATCTGCCCAAAGAGACACGTGGCTACGTGCCCGCCTTCATTGCCGCCAACTACGTAATGACCTACTACTGCAAGCACAACATCTGCCCCATGGAAACCGACATTCCGGAAGCAACCGATACGGTGCAGGTAAGCCGTAACCTTCATTTCGAACAGATTTCCGACCTATGCGGCATCAGTCTGGATCAGATAAAGAGTCTGAATCCTCAATTCAAGAAAAGTATCATCCCCGGAGAGAGCAAGCCACAGACGCTACGCCTCCCCATCAATTATATCAGTGCCTTCATCGACAAACAAGATACAATCTATGCCCACCGCAGCAATGAGCTGTTCAAGAACCGCAGAGTCGTGGCCGTTTCCAATACACGCCCGACGGCACGCAGCAGCAAAAGCAGTACCACTACGGGGAATGTCACTTACTACAAGATACGCAAGGGTGACAATCTCGGCAGCATTGCACGAAAATACGGCGTCACAGTCAATCAGTTAAAAAGTTGGAATGGATTGCGTAGTACCAGAATCTCCGCAGGAAAGCGCTTGAAGATTTATAAATAAAGACATAAACGCTTGCCCGGTGTTGAAAATTGCTTATTTTTGCAAAAAGTGAAGTGAAGAAAGGAGAAAGCAGTATATGGAAGAAAATATAAGTCAGAAGGAAAAGGAAAAAGCCGAAGAGGAAATGATCGAACAAGCATTCCAAGAACTGTTGAACGACTATTTGGCCACCAAACACCGCAAGCGCATCGAAATAATAACCAAAGCATTCAACTTTGCCAACCAGGCGCATAAGGGCATCAAGCGTCGTTCCGGCGAGCCCTACATCATGCACCCCATTGCTGTGGCAAAGATTGTCTGTAATGAGATAGGACTGGGGTCTACTTCCATATGCTCGGCATTGCTGCACGATGTGGTGGAAGACACTGACTACACCGTAGAGGATATCGAAAACATCTTCGGTCCCAAAATCGCCCAGATTGTAGACGGGCTGACAAAGATTTCCGGCGGTATCTTCGGCGACCGTGCCTCGGCGCAGGCGGAGAACTTCAAGAAGCTGCTGCTCACCATGTCCGACGATATCCGGGTTATCCTTATCAAGATAGCCGACCGTTTGCATAACATGCGTACACTCGGCTCCATGCTGCCCAACAAACAGTTTAAGATTGCAGGCGAAACACTCTACATCTATGCTCCTCTCGCCAACCGCCTCGGCTTGTACAAAATCAAGACAGAACTGGAAAACCTGAGCTTCAAGTACGAACATCCGGAAGAGTACCACGAGATAGAAGAGAAACTGGAAGCCACCGCTGTGGAGCGCGACAAGGTATTCAATGAGTTCACCGCTCCGATACGGGCGCAACTGGACAAAATGGGACTGAAATACCGTATCCTTGCCCGTGTAAAGTCCATCTACTCCATCTGGAACAAAATGCAGACCAAACATGTCCCCTTCGAGGAAATCTATGACCTGCTTGCTGTCCGCATCATCTTCGAGCCTCGCAATATAGAGGAAGAGCTAAACGACTGCTTCGACATCTACGTCTCCATATCCAAGATATACAAGCCCCACCCCGACCGCCTGCGCGACTGGGTGAGCCATCCCAAAGCCAACGGCTACCAAGCCCTGCACGTCACCCTTATGGGTAACAACGGGCAATGGATTGAAGTACAAATCCGCAGTGAGCGTATGAATGACGTTGCCGAACAAGGCTTTGCCGCCCACTGGAAATACAAAGAAGGCGGAGGCAGCGAAGATGAAGGCGAACTGGAGAAATGGCTGCGTACCATCAAAGAAATTCTGGATGACCCGCAACCGGACGCCATCGACTTTCTCGATACCATCAAACTAAACTTGTTCGCGTCGGAAATTTTCGTCTTCACCCCGAAAGGCGACCTCAAGACCATGCCGCAGAACTCTACGGCACTGGACTTTGCCTTCTCCTTGCATACCGACATCGGCAGCCACTGCATCGGCGCCAAGGTAAACCACAAATTGGTCCCCCTAAGCCACAAACTGCAAAGCGGTGACCAGGTAGAGATATTGACCTCCAAATCGCAACGCGTGCAGCCGGAGTGGGAAGTATATGCCACCACTGCCCGTGCCCGTACCAAGATTGCCGCCATCTTGCGTAAAGAAGCAAAAGCCTATCAAAAAGAAGGTGAAACCATACTGAACGAATTCTTCAAAAACGAGGATATACGTATGGATGATGCCGCTCTGGACAAACTGACCAGGCTGCACGGCTTCCACACCCGAGACGAGTTGTTCGTTGCCATTGGTAACAAGCGGGTTGTGCTGGGCGATGCCGACAAGAATGTGTTCAAGGAAAAACAGAACAGCAACTGGAAGAAGTTCCTGACCTTCTCCTTCGGTAACAAGGACAACAAGGATGCCAAAGAACAACCGGAAGAGAAAGCACCGCAAGAGAAAATCAACACCAAGCAGATTCTGAAGCTGACGGAAGAGACCATCTCAAAGAACTATATTATGGCCGACTGTTGCCATCCCATTCCGGGTGACGACGTACTGGGATACATCGACGAGCAAAACCGTGTTGTCATCCACAAGCGCCAATGCCCCGTTGCCACCCGCCTTAAGAGTAGCTACGGAAACCGTATCATCGCCACCGAGTGGGACACTCACAAGGATTTGTCGTTCCTCGTCACCATATATATAAAAGGTATAGACAGCATGGGATTGCTGAACGAAGTAACTCAAGTCATCTCCCGCCAGCTCAACGTGAATATCCGTAAACTGACCATCGAAACCAACGACGGTATCTTCGAAGGAAAGATACAACTCTATGTACACGATGTGGACGACGTGCGCACTATCTGCAATAATCTGAAGCAGATACAGAATATAAAACAAGTGACGAGAGTAGAGGAATAAACGGAGTGGTATTTATTCTACTTCAGTCCTTGAATATTTTCCTTCAAGCTCTCCACATCCTCGTAAGTAAACTCATCCAATGCCAGTTTCATGCCTACCAGTTCTTCGCGGATAGCTCTCAGGCGATCTACGATTTCAAAGTTGCGTATCGTAGCTTCTTTATTGTCTTTCATCCGTTGGCGGGCGCCGGGCAAGGTCATTCCGCGCTCCTTCACCAGATGATAGATAAGTTTCACTGTCTCAATGTCCTCCTTACGGTACTGGCGTATTCCCCGCCCTCCTTTCTTCGGATTGAGTTGCGGAAACTCCTTTTCCCAGAAACGGAGCAGCGATTCGTTGACGTCGAACATGGCAGCCACCTCACTGATGGAGTAATATAACTTCAAATTCTTATCTGTATTCAACATGATGTAATCCTTTCTTTATCAATCATCCGTCAATCAAGCACCTTACCATTGTTCGCAGCAATCTGTATCATGCGGTCATAATCCTCAGCACTGAGATCCATGAAGTAGTAGTTGACGGGATTCACAACTTTTCCCTTGACGTGTACTTCGTAGTGCAAGTGCGGACCAGTACTCTTGCCCGTACTGCCTACCCCGCCAATGACCTCACCACGTACCACTTTCTTGCCCAACTTCGTCCGGAAATCGCGCAAGTGTGCATACACCGTCTGATAACCGAAGCCGTGGTCTATCACAATTCTGTTGCCATAGCCCGATTGCCAGCCCATCTGCACCACGGTGCCATCTCCCGTGGCATAGACATCCGTGCCCTGGGGAGCCGAAAAGTCCATACCCTCATGGAACTTGCTGGTACCATAAATGGGGTCGATACGCGTACCGTAACCCGAAGCGGTCTTACGGAGGTCTTTATTGGAAACCGGCTGTATGGCAGGAATGCAGCGCAGCATTTCATCATGATTCTTGCACATCTCCACCACATCGTCAAAGGAGCGGGACTGGATATAGAGTTGCTTGCTAATCATATCCATTTTCTGCGTGGTATTGATAACCAAGTCGGAGTTAGCCATATCCATCAGATGCTCATAGCGGTTGGTACCGCCGTATCCAGCCTGACGGATGGCAGAAGGAATAGGGTCGGCCATGAAAATCACCCGGTACAGATTGTCATCACGCTGCTGTATGTCTTGCAGCACTCCCATAGCCTCGTCCAGCCGGCGGGAGAGGACGTTGTACTGCGCCTGCAGTTTGCTGTTCTCCTTTCGCAACTCCTTCTCCGAC
>OGYW01000887.1_pt1 | contig 28057 bp, 18 predicted proteins | sample 1576621 | NCBI WGS metagenome assembly OGYW01 (sample SAMEA3541528, study PRJEB24748) | human gut metagenome | biome: human gut; feature: human-associated habitat; material: faeces | place: China | collected 2012 | reverse complement strand
ACTCTTTCTCAAAACGGATAATATTTAAACCGTCCAACTTTTTGGGGTCACTTCAAGCTTACCGGATTTTTTATTATACAGATTCTTTCATTTATTCATCCCATACCAAATAAGCAGAAACCAACCAATGATTCAGTTCTTCTCCATTTCCTGGTTGTGCATCGGGTATACTTACAGTAAAAGTATGTTTACCAGCCTGTAGTTCTTTCAAAGGAATTTCCTCTGGAACAACGTCCGACCCTGGACACCAGTTCGAACGAGACAAATCAGAAGATGCTAAAGGTTCCTCTACCATTTTGGTTTTATATCCATCTTCACTAATATAAGCAGCAAGACGTTCTATAAGCCATACTCCCGTAGCTGGGTTAAAACGACGGAATGAAGCACAATCATCTCTCCATGGGATAAAACTATATACTTCTTTTCCATCTACCGAAAGAATATTCTTCTTTTGAACAAACTCATCACCCCCGCTATGACCGCCATGACCAGTTACAATATATTTCAGACGTACATTCTTCGCATTTTTAGGAAGAACAAAATCAGCAGAAACAGATTTACGTGCAAAAATATCCGGATACGACTGTCCAATATAATATACCGTATTCATCAACGGTTCTACATGACGACGTATTAGTTTTTCACATGCAATCGGAGTTTCCTTAATATTCAGTTCCATACTGGCAATATAGCCTTCTGCTGTCCAAGTATCAATAAAAATACCAACATACACTTCACCTTTAAGCGCAGCATACAAGTCGGTAATATCCTGTTCCCACTGTACGCACTTCTCCCATTTAGGGATATATACAGGACGACGTTTGCTAGATAAAGAATCATCATTTTCACTATAATGTCCTACTCCAAACGGTGTCATAAAGCGCATCAATTCGATGGTAGGCAAATAGTTTTTTCCAGGTATTATACCAACCATATTTTCTAATTTCAGACTATCAACCTCAGGAAATTTATTTTTCCCTTGTGCTATACTCAACAAATTGACAGCCGAATTCTTAGGTAAAACAAAACAAGATCCAGATTTATCCCATCTGTCCCCATTCGATGCTACCGTAACCTTTAAACTAACTGTCACGTCTCTTTGATAATCAGGTATCTGGATTTTTTTCAAAATAATACGCCCATTCACTAAATGAATAATGCCATCACTATCTGCTTCCGAAAAGCTTGGATATGTATTAGGCAAAAAACGCACATTCGCATTATCAAATACCTGTAGGCTTAAGTTACCTTTAGCTGGCAGCTCCTTATGACTGGCAGCATTTACTGTTAATGTAAACAGCAGAGAAAAAAGAATAAAGATTGTTCTCATGTCTATGTTAAATTCTAATGCTTTCAGATTAATAAAATTCGAGTTCTTATAAATCAAAGAACTCGAAACTTTTATTTATTCTTGTACGGTAATTGGCTCGCAAGTAAATTTGCTAAGATTGTCTACTACATAGCGTACATTTTCTTCCGGCACACTGATAGCGATACGAAAACTATGAGTAGTAGCCTCTACTGAAATATCTGTACCTGCCGGTAGACTATTCAGTTCAGCAGCTGTCAGGCAGAAGCTTTCTTTTTCGCGCAAGTATCTTTTTTCTTTTGAATAAAAATCTTGCTGTGCATAAAACATTGCCCACAATAATTTGTATGCGGCCATATTATAAGGATATTTAAACGTATCAGTACCCTGTCCTATAACTTTATCTGAAAGATACAAGAATCCCCATCTGTCAGGCATATGCATATCAATTTTACCAGTCGGCATCCATACCCAGTTTTCTTCACGCTGTCCCGGTTTCAGCCACTGCACACGTGAAAAATTAATACGCCAATATTTTCCAGCTTCTCCAGGATTAGAGAAATTTACAGTCAATGCTTTATGAGGAATAGCCATCTCTACAGTCCATTGTTTGTCTTTATCTTTCGAGTTATTCAATGTCCCATCACGATGTACAGCCAGTTGAAGTCCCGGACAATCCCACTGAATCATGAAATTTCCTCCAGAACGATAGGGCTTATCCAACATCAAATCAAATATAACAGCTTTTGCATTAGTTTCTATTTCAAAGTAATTCTGCCCGTCACAATCCGGATCGAGAAAAACTTCAAAATCATTATCATGGTAAATAATTGTATCTCGCTGATTCAGCTTCGCCTTAATATCATCTTCCTGCAACGTAGCAGCAACATAAAGATACTTATCATCCCACAGCATTTTAGCAGACGTATCATAACACGGCTTAGCAAATCCTTCTCCACTTATATCTACAAAAGAAGAAGTGGGCTGTGCCTTCTGCCAGTCAGCTTCATTCAGTTTTCCATCTACCTTAATTTTTCCATCTACGCGATAACATACATACCCTGCGGGCAAAGTTAGCATACGCTCATACTTCGAATACAAATTTTGCGCCAGAAGTTGTCCTCCCATAGCCAACGCAAGCACACTACATACTAGTTGTTTTCTCATGGTTATTTTTATTAATTACTTTCAATTACTTGACCTGCTCCTCGATATAACTTAACCGGACCATCCAACAATACAGCAATTACCGTTATTTGTGGATCCAGTACGTGTTCTGGTACATCAATATATAAATTGCCAGGAACCTCGCTCCAGTAATTTTTGTTATACACTTTATAAGACAACATGGAGCCATTACCAACAACCCACACTCTATTAACTTTATTCATCAATCCCTTTACTTCGATAGGTCCATTAGGCTTATATGGTAAATAAAGATACAAGATATCTCCACCTTTATTTAAAGTTGTATATCCTTGGAAGTGCTCTGTCGGAATACCAGCACGAGTATCGTAAATAGCTTCTTTATGTTTTTTAGTCCAACGACCAAATTCTTTTAAAATAGCGACCTGCTCTTCAGGAATTGTACCATCTTCCTTCGGTCCAATATCAAGCAGCAGATTTCCACCCATACTCAGACAATCGACAAATGTACGCAATAGGATAAAAGGTGACTTATAGTTTGTATCTGTATGCTGATATCCCCAAGAATCATTCATAGTCATACAGAGCTCCCAATACTTATCTTCAGGACGAACAATAGGAACTCCCTGCTCGGGTGTAGCATAATCACCATATCCCTGAATACGTGAATTTATAATTACATTCTTATTATCAGATCTCAACAAATCAACGATACCTTTAGAGTTCCAAGCTTCTGCTGTTTGTTCCCAGTCTCCATCAAACCAATACAAATCAGGCTTCCAGGTTTTATTCAATTCACTCAGCTGTGCCATATTGAAATCTACAAAACGCTGCCACCTTACAGAATCATCTTTATAACGAACCTCTGTACGTGTCATATTTGGATAATCAGGATGCGACCAGTCCAGCAATGAATAGTAAAATCCCAGCTTCAATCCCTGCTTACGAACTTCCTTCACAAAAGGACTTATTAAATCACGTTTAGCTGGTGTACACTTTACAGTACTGAGTTCTCCCGCCTTTGTATCCCACAAAGCCATCCCATCATGATGCTTGGTTGTAATAACTGTATAGCGTGCACCACTCTCTTTTATTAAGTCAACCCATGCTTTAGGATCATATTTAGAAGCAGTAAATCCATCTTTCTGACTCATGTACTCCTCATAAGGCAGATACTTATTGAAGAAAGACCAACTTTCAGAAACTCCTTTTACAGAATAAATACCCCAATGGATGAAAATACCTAACTTGGCATTTGCAAACCACTCCATTCTTTTTTCTTTCTGTGTATCCTGTTGGTCCTTAGATTGTGTTTGGCTCATCACAGGAGCAACAATTACACTAATAGAAAATAGTGCTGCAAATAATCGTTTACTCATTCTTATATATGATTAAAATTCATTATAGCTAATGTGACATACTCACTCCAACGAAGAAAGTACATCTCATACATTATAAAAACTTATTTCCTTAAATAAACAAAAATAGCCCAACAACCATTCTAGGGCAGACAAAGTATCTGCTAACAGGCTGTCAGGCTATTTTATTAATTATAATTATTTCTGATTACTTCCTAATGACCACCACAATGGAATCATAGTAGTATTATTACCACCCAGCAATTCCAACGCGTGATTATATTCTGCTTCATCTGAAGTTAACAGAGACATTGGATAACGCATACGCTGTGGGAAATATTTCCAGCTCTGTCCAGATTCCCATGAATTAGGTTTCAATTCTGTCATATCAGCACCAGTCATAACACTTTCATTTCCTGTTAAATCGAAGAAAGGCAAACCTAGACGACGATGATCTGACCATGCTTCCTGAACAAGATAAGGCATCTGTGCTAAATACTTCTGAGTAATAATCTTAGTCAATTTATCATTCAATGCTACTCCATACAATGTTTTCGAAGCAACAGGATATTGATAAGTTACCTTCTTTTCCTGTTTTGTATAACCATCAATATAAGTAGCTTCAAATGAAGAAGGCTCTGTAGTATGAGTGAATTTTACAGAAGTACCAACACGGTTATAGTCAGTTGATTCAAGATAAGCATCAGCATATTCACCGACTCCAAAATATTCAAAGCTAGCACGAACACCGTCTCCATAAGCTTGTTCATCACTTACACCTGCTGTATTCCAGCCACGAACAGCTGCTTCAGCCAGCAAGAAATAAGATTCCCATGCACCATAAAATACTACTCGTCCAAGACCTTCTTCACCACCAGTACAATATTCTTTACCCCATAGAGGATAACAAGAACGAATACCACTTGCAGTAGTAATCAGCTTGTTCTTAGAGAGTGTAGGTGACCAGCTGGTAGAAGCTCCACTAGGAACACCGTTCCAAGTAAAAGAACCAGAAATCTTGATTGTGTTTTTGCCATCAGCATCCAAAAGTAATTCACTTCCTTCCGGATTTATCTTAGTACCTTTGCTTGATGGATCAATCATATTTTCAGCCTGTGTATCATTTACAAGCCAAAACATTTTCAATGCACGCGGATCAAGATTTTCAGGTATACCATCCAACCAATATTGCTTAGTAGGATTATCAGTATTAGCTACAAAATGCTGATCATATTTATATCCTAAATAGGTATTAGGTTTCGTATACTTAGCTAAGTCTGCACGCTGTTCAGCAACTGAAACTCCACCTAAATTAGTCATCAGATTAGCCATTGTTGAAGACAATGCCTGTAAGTTCCAAGTACGTGTATAAGGACTGGTATAGTCATTCCAGCCATTATCTGATTTGAACCATAACATATCTGACTGACTCTTGATATAGTTTCCTCCTTTACAAGCATCTTCGAATTCAGCCTTTGCTTCGCTAGCCATATCGGTATTAGTCAAACGCATAGCATAACGCATACGTAATGAATTACCCAATTTTTGCCATTTATCAGCTACATACCCATAAGCAGGATCACATTTAGCTTGATCTTCGGTCGGAGTAATAGATGTATCAATTTTATTAACAGCATCCTTCAACTCATCCAAAATAAAACGATAAGTTTCTTTTTCAGAATTAAAAGTAGGATTTTCTCCTGAACCAGAATTCAAAGGATAAGGACCGAAAGAATCGGCGAACTGAGCTATAACTAAAGCTCTCCATATACGACCAAACTGTTGCAGGTTATTATAGAATGGTTCAGATCCAGCTCTCTTTGCAGCTTCGTTGATGGCTGTAGTCACATAAGTTATGGTATTTGCAAGACAAGGATAATAGAAGTTTGACATATAAGAGTCATCATACAATCCTACACATAACATTCCAGCCTCACCAAATGCACGAGAAGCATCTCCCCAGTTCAAATAATAGATACGTTCTCCTGTACTCGGGTCCATCTGAATTTTACTAATGGCATTATTTAAGAAGTACTCTGGCAAAGTAGATTCTATCGGAGTCTTTGATGGATCTGTGTTTACTTCATCGAAATCAGAACATGAGTATAAGCCACTCATTCCGACTAACCCCAAACCTATAAAAATTTTATTTATTGTTTTCATTCTATTCTCATTTTAGATATTAGAAACCAAGGGTTACATTAAACAAGTAAGTACGTGATGTAGGAGACGCACCGAATTCGAAACCGGTAGCATTGGTACTAGTTACCATTACAGATTCCGGATCAATACCGTTCATGTCACTATAAATCATCCATACATTGTTTACTGATACACCCAATTTTACTTGTTGGAAGCAAGTCTTTTTCAGCATTTCGCGTGGGAATGTATAGTTCAATGCTACATTACGCAGACGGAAATTGGTTCCATCATAAATATTGGCTTCAGCAATACCCTGATTACCTGTACCTATACCATTTTTCCAATAAGCTTCCTGAGTAACAGGAGTTGTATTAGGCTTATAACCTCCATTTCCATCAGATACTACACCATCCAATACAAACTCATCACGTCTTCCATCAGGAGCTGTAACAGCAGCACGTCCACTAGTTTGTAACATATAGTTAGTATACGAATAAATATCACCACCTATACGTCCATCAAACTGGAAGCTAAATGCAAAATTCTTATAGCTCAATGTGTTATTCCATCCAATCATGCAATCAGGTTGTTGATCTCCAATCTTATAGCGTTCGCCATCTGTTGTCGGAAGACCTGCTTCATTCAGAATCAATTTACCATAATATGGACTTGACTTATCTTCTACACGAGCAAATTTAGTACCCCAAATTTCACCGTAGTTACCTCCTGCAACTGCATATACCTTCAACTCTTCCGCTCCACCTAATTCGTATTTAGGAATACCAGGACCTAAATCCAAAATTTTATTATTGTTCTTAGAGAAGTTGATTTGAGTATCCCAACTAAATGACTCAGTTTCTACCGGACGAGCATTGATCATCAATTCAATACCGGTATTCTGGATATTTCCAGCATTAATAATCTTATTCTTGTAACCAGACATCTCGTTTACAGGGATCTTCATCAATTGTCTTTTTGCATTTGATTTATACCACGCGATATCAAATCCCAAACGATTGTTCAAGAATTTCATTTCCAAACCAGCTTCCCAAGAAGAAATCAACTCACTTCTTACAGTTGAATCATATTTTGTTTCACCAGGTTTAGCTGTAGTATTACCCCACTGGTCAGAACCAATTTCATAAGAATCATACAACTGATATGGATCCATATCATTACCAACCTGAGCAAATGAAGCACGTGCTTTGGCATATGTAACCCATTCTGGTAATGGCTTATTAAATTTATTCATCATATCACTGATAACCCATGACAGAGAAACAGAAGGATAGAAGAATGAACGATTTTCTTTTGCCAAGGCAGATGACCAGTCATTACGGAATGTAGCATCCAAGAATACCCATCCATTGTAATTCAAACCGATAGTTCCATACAATGAATTTATCTTTTTGTGACTGTATGTTTCTGTTACATCACGGTCAGATTTACTACTATTATTGATATTGAACAAGTTAGGTACGGTCAATTTAGAAGCACGGTTCTTCAGACCTGTAGATTTTCTTTCCATCAGGTTACCACCAAAAGTAGCACTTACACCGATCTTGTCAATCAAATTGTCTTTCTGAGCAGTAAACAAGAAGCTGAAATTGTTTTCATAGAAACGTTGTTCGTTCAAGCTATATGCACTATTTCCGTTGTTCAATGTACTAGCACCGGCATAAGTCTTTTCTGTAGACTCTGTAAAGTACATATCGCTACCGCCTCTAAGTTCAACGTTCAACCAATCTGTTATCTTATACTTCAATGAAGCATTCATCAAGAAACGGCTACGGTTATCGGCATTCAAATTATATTTTTCAAGCCAATAAGGGTTCAGTCCATTCGGCGACCACCAATACATTGTACCTTCATCAGTTAATGGATTACTATAATCACGAATATCCAATGAAGCAGGAAGCTTATAAATAGTCAAGAATGTATTAGAATCTGTGTTACCTACCAATGGACGGTTTTCTGCTCCTGTATTGATATACTGTATTTTGGCATCTAAGCTCCAACGATCATCTTTACCAAAAGTAGAAGAAGCACGCAACGTAAAGTTTGTACGATTCAGATTTGCACCAGGAATTTTACTAGCATCATCCATACGTGTAGCAGATGCATATACAGCAGTTTTATCAAATTGCTGCTGGAAAGAAACACTTTCTGTTAAGTTTGTACCTGTTTTGAAATAAGAATCTATATTATCGTAATACTGCATAACACGGTTCTGTCCATTGAATTTGTATTCAGAACCCATTGCAGGTCCCCAGCTTAAAGAACTTTCTCCGTCATATACTCCATTAGCACCTTGACCAAAAGAAGTCTGCAAGTCTGGCTTCATAAAGATAGTTTCAGCAGATACAGAAGCAGAAATAGTTACTCCAAGTCCTTCGCGCTTAGAACCTTTTTTAGTTGTAATCAAGATAACACCATTACCTGCACGAGATCCATATAAGGCAGCAGCAGATGCACCTTTCAAAACAGACATAGATTCAATATCTTCCGGATTGATATCAGAAAGACCGTTACCCATATCCAAACCAACATTGTAGAAACCATCACCACCATCAGATCCAGTAAAGTTATCCATTGGGACACCATCCACAACAATCAACGGCTGATTCAGACCTGTTACAGAGTTAGCACCACGCAACTGAATTTTAGATGAACCACCAGGACCATTACTAGAACGAATAACCTGCACACCTGAAATTTTACCAGACAATGCATTAGCAAGATTTGTTTCACGAGCAGCAACCAAAGATTCACCCTTTACTTCCTGCATTGCATAACCCAAAGCTTTCTTTTCACGTTTGATACCCAAAGCTGTTACTACAACTTCCTGAAGAACTTCCGTATCATCAGACATTTTTATAGTCCCGAAATCCGGAGTAGCAGGCAACTGTTGAGTTTTATAACCGATATAAGAAATCTCCAATGTAGCGCCAGAAGCTACCTGAAGAGTAAATTTACCATCTATATCGGTTATCGTACCATTAGTTGTACCAACTTCAAGAATACTTACACCAATCAACGGCTCACCTTGAGCATCGACAATTGTACCTTGAGTGGTAATTTTAGCTGATTGCTGTGAAATAGATGCATCCAATGATTTTTCTGGAGCAGCCCATACAGTTCCCCAGCCGGAAACCATCAGCAATAAAAACATTTGTGAAAACCTACTAATTCTCATAGATTTAACATTTAATAATTATATAATTAGAAACTTGTAGTTAAAAGGTCATTCATAAAGAATAAATAAAAAACAAACAAAATATATCATTTTTTCAATTAAAATGACAATAAAAATTTCATAATATTAGATTCCTTTTATATATAGTAACATTCTTGTGGACAAAGATAATTATATTTTAAAAATTTTTATTAGCAACTATATAAAATATTTAACCACTTAAACATTATTAACAATACCAACTAATTTCCTAATACCACTATCATTATCAGTTATTTTACAAGAAGATAATCATAGTATTTATATATACTTCACTACTTATTTAGTTTCCATAGAGATACAAAATTTCACATAGTAATATTATGGCAAAAAAATTATTACAGAATATAAGTGTGCCACATTCCATGCCACTTATATATAATATAAAAGAAATTCAAAAAACAGAAAGCCGATATAAGTATTATCTTATACCGGTTTTCTATAAAAATATTTTTAAATATTAATCTTACTCTGTTTCATCCAGGCTATCAATAATTTTCAGCAAACGCTCACCTAATCCAATTGTGTAGCCATGTGATGTAAATACAATTCTATTAAAAGTATCACCTATTATAAATATAGGTAATTGAGTATTTGCCTCAAGCTCTAATGCTTCAAGGAGTTTTTTCTGAATAGAGCTATCTGGATCAATACCAAACACAACATGTTCAGGAAGTCCTGGAGCAGGTGCAGTCTGATACTTTTCATAAGCAGCACGAGTTGGGAACAAAAGAATCATTTTTCGTCCACAAGCATCAAATTCCTTTGCCTTGACAGCAATATCCTTCAATGTGTGATCCGTAGGTTCCTGTCCTACGCCTAAGATAGCAAGTACAAATAATCCACGTCCTGAAGTTTTCAGCACTGTAGTTTCTTGACCTGTGGCAGCATCTATAAACTTAGATTCAGAGTCAAAGTTACCAATCACCTTCACAGCTTCAGTATTATCACGCACAAGCAATTTTTCATTTGTCACCTCACCTTTGCGAACATTGAAAAAAGAAACCTGTCCCAATACACCACCATCTGCCAGACGGCTTCCAGAAACCATTATATAATATCCTTCATCCAAAGAAGATGGTTCTTTAAACAAAGCACTCCATTTTGCAAAATCAGGATAATTCAATAATGTAAATCCTACTCCATCAAATTTTGAGAGAGTAAAGTGACGAAGGTATTCCGGATCATTCAGCTGCGGTATAGGTGAATATGCTAATTGCAATTTACCTGTTTCAGAGACTCCAGATACTCCACTTTCAAAATCCAACTGAATATCCGAACCATTATTTTTATAGAATACATTTCCTGTAACTCCATCTATCCACGCTGGAATGCCTAACGAGCGTGCAACTGCAACAAAGAATATATCACGTGACACACGGTCAGCAATACGACTACGCCAAACTCCTTCGGGTGAAATAAAAGTTCCAACACAACACAACTCATCTCGAAGTGTAATATTCTTACGACACCATTCTGCCAAATTATTCGGATTTGCACGGAACATTTTGGCATCTTTTTTCGAAATCTCTTTCTGGAAGAAAGAACGATATGGAGTCAACATTTCGCCAGCTATACGCGGAGCTAATACCTTATCCGCATCCAAAGCCAGATCTGTATTATATAAGTGATCATCCAATATGCTCTTAGGAGTATCACGTAAATCCTTATCTGAAAGCGTTGCTAACAATTGAAGTGCACGTGTTGCATAATTTTTTTTGGCAGCTTCACGCAAAAAAGCCATTATATCACCATAATTACCTCTTGAAGCAACAATATATTTATTGACATCCGCAGCCTTATACCCAGTTTCTGATGCAAATTGTTCGATAGCTGAAGCATTTGGGAAAGATGCAACATAAGCATTTCTAATAGAATCTTCCCGATTGAAACGAATATCATTTTTAGCGCGTTGCTCAGGAGTAACTTCCGGTATGTTCGGTTTTACGGGAGGAGGTACTAGATCTACAGGAAACGAAAACTCTTCACCTATACGGTGACTAAGTTCTATAGCAACCTCACGTTCTTTTCCAAATGTTACTTTCTTAATACCAAACTGGTCACCTTTCGTTACGAGCACCATCATGTCTCCCAGACCAGCAGACAAGCTAGCCTTACCATCCTTCTCTGTTGTACGAGTATGAACAGTAAAGAATTCTGCATAATTATAGACCTTAAACTGTACACATGCACCTTCTACAGGTTTCTGTTGGTTATCAACAACCGTCACAGTAAGAGGAGCAAACTTAGCATAATTTCCTATAATATTAATCTCCGTATAATTCGCTGTACGGCGCATAACATCTTCTGGACCCTGATAATAGCCAAATACTTTTGTATGCATTAGCATACCACGACTGGCAGGAGCATTAAACCATCCCAAATCGAGAACGGGCTCAGGTTCGCAAGCTCCCAAGAAATGCCATTCACCATCAACCCATGCTTCTACCCATGCATGATTATCATCCGTATGAGCCCAGCGAGGAGTATAAACCTGGCGGGCAGGAATGCCTACAGAACGAAGAGCAGCAACAAGAAAAGTAGATTCCTCACCACAACGTCCGTAAGCTGTCTTCACTGTAGCCAATGGTGCACTGGTACGAGCATCAGCCGGTTGGTAATTTACTTTTTCATGACACCAATGATTTACTTCAAGCACAGCATCGTGCATAGAAAGCCCTTTTAAACGGGGCATCAGTTCATCATGAAAAATCATGCGTGCACGATCCAGATTTTCATTATTTATTCGTACCGGCAAGACAAAGTGAGAAAAGATATCATCGGGTATTGTTTTACCCCATGTCGTTTCTTTTCGCGTAGACAATGAGCTACGTACATTTTCCAAATAAAAATCACCGGAATAATCTGTTATATCTCCGACTGACATATAAGCATAAAAGAAAGTAAGTGCATCACGTTCTTCTTGTGTAAGCTGTTGTCGGAAAACACTAAACAAATCACCAGTCGGCAGTGCTTCTTTCTTTTTTTGGAAATCGGCATTCACGCGATCCATTGAAAGATTTTGCGCGGTAATGGAACAGACTGACAAAAACAGCCCTGCAATCATCATTAGAGATCTCTTCATAGTATAAAATAATTAATAATATTATGCTACAAAGATATATTTTTAAAAATTAACACACAATATAAACCAAAATATTTCCAATTCTTAATGAATCCAATCTTAATTATATAAATATCTATCTAACTAGATATGAAACAAAAAAATCAGTATAATCCATTGAAGGATTATACCGATTTCATTTATTATTTAGTCAATATATTACTTAACTTCCTCAAAATCAGCGTCCTGAACATTATCATTCTTTCCGCCATTCTGAGTATTTGCCTGACCTGCATTAGGACCAGCCTGAGCACCGCCTTGTGCACCTGTCTGAGCATACATTTCAGCACTTGCAGCCTGGAATGCAGTCTGAAGTTCAGCACTTGCAGCATCGATACCAGCCAAATCCTGTGCTTTGTGAGCATCTTTCAGTTTCTGAAGAGCAGCTTCGATAGGAGCTTTCTTGTCAGCTGGAAGCTTATCACCAAGATCCTTCAACTGATTTTCTGTTGTGAAGATCAAGCTATCTGCCTGGTTCAATTTATCGATACGTTCTTTTTCTTTCTTATCTGCTTCTGCGTTTGCTTCAGCTTCAGCTTTCATACGTTCAATTTCTTCCTTGCTCAAGCCAGATGAAGCTTCGATACGAATAGCCTGTTCCTTACCTGTTGCTTTATCCTTAGCAGAAACTTTCAAGATACCGTTTGCATCGATATCGAAGGTTACTTCAATCTGAGGAACACCACGACGAGCAGGAGCAATACCTGTCAGGTTGAACTGACCGATTGATTTGTTCTGTGCTGCCATAGGACGTTCACCCTGAAGTACGTGGATTGTTACTTCTGTCTGGTTGTCGGCTGCTGTAGAGAATACTTCACTCTTCTTGCAAGGGATAGTAGTGTTAGCATCGATAAGTTTTGTCATCACACCACCCATTGTTTCGATACCCATTGACAGCGGAGTTACATCCAACAGAACTACACCCTTGATTTCGTCTGTCAAAACGGCACCCTGAACAGCTGCACCTACTGCAACTACTTCGTCTGGGTTAACACCCTTAGAAGGAACTTTTCCGAAGAAGTCTTCTACCAGTTTCTGAACGGCAGGTATACGAGATGAACCACCAACCAAGATAACTTCATCGATATCTGAGTTACTCAAACCAGCATCGCTCATTGCTTTCTTACAAGGTTCAAGACAAGCCTGAATCAAGTTGTGAGCCAAAGCTTCGAATTTAGCACGAGTCAATGTCTTAACCAAGTGTTTAGGAACACCAGCTACCGGCATGATATACGGCAAGTTGATCTCTGTTGATGTAGAAGAAGACAATTCAATCTTAGCTTTTTCAGCTGCTTCTTTCAAACGCTGCATAGCCATCGGATCAGTTGTCAAATCTGCACCTTCATCGTTCTTGAATTCCTGTACCAACCAGTCGATGATAACCTGGTCGAAGTCATCACCACCCAGGTGAGTATCACCGTTAGTTGACAATACTTCAAATACACCACCACCAAATTCAAGGATTGAGATATCGAATGTACCACCACCAAGGTCGAACACTGCAACTTTCATATCCTTATTTGATTTGTCAACACCATATGCAAGTGCTGCTGCTGTCGGTTCGTTTACGATACGTTTTACTTCCAAACCTGCAATCTGACCAGCTTCTTTAGTAGCCTGACGCTGTGAATCTGAGAAGTATGCCGGAACTGTGATAACAGCTTCTGTTACTTCCTGTCCCAGATAATCTTCAGCAGTCTTTTTCATTTTCTGAAGAATCATTGCTGAGATTTCCTGTGGAGTATATAAACGTCCGTCGATATCTACACGCGGAGTATTGTTGTCACCTTTTACTACTGAATAAGGTACTCGTGAAATTTCTTTCTGAACCTGATCGTAAGTTTCACCCATGAAACGCTTGATAGAATATACTGTACGTTTCGGGTTTGTAATAGCCTGACGTTTAGCCGGATCACCAACCTTACGTTCGCCACCATCAACGAAACCTACTACTGAAGGAGTGGTACGTTTACCTTCGCTGTTGGCAATTACCACCGGTTCGTTACCTTCGAATACTGCAACACATGAGTTTGTTGTTCCTAAGTCAATACCAATAATCTTTCCCATAATTGTATCTATTTTATTTATTTTTATTCAAGTTTACTCTGTAATGCCGAAGCATTACGCCATAATTAAAACAAATGGCGTGCCAGAAAGAAAACTTCTTTTTTTTTCATAGCCGACGGACATTTTGGCAGTCCGTTATGACAAAGCAGACAAAGCATACGCCAAAAATTACATAATCTCACCTAAAATCGACAGAATTTGGCACAAGTCATTTTCCAGTATATGCCATGTTTAAAAGAATTCATGCAGAAGTTTTCAAAAAACATCCTGAAATGTTTCTCAATCTTTGTACAAAAAATCAGAAAATTTGTACAAAACATCGGAATTTTTGTACGAAAAGAGCGGAACATTTGTACAAAAAATAAAAAAACATCGAGATAAATCTCTGTAAAGATCTAAATGCTTCTATATAAAGCCCTTCATATATATATTATATATAAGGTGAAACTGCCCAAAAGTATTCAGTTTTGCTTTTCTACGGTTCAGTATCTTCTATCTACGGTTCAGAAACAACAGTATTGAAGCCTTATTTACCTTGACTTACTTTTGCATTACTAAATAATCATTCAGAAGAACATTAAGATGAAAAAAGCACTTTTATTTCTCGCATGTATGGGGTGTTTCATATCGTGCGACAACAACTCAAACAAGGAGCAGCAAGCTCCTAATGTAAAAGTTATCCGTGCCGAACAGTCGGATACATCTTCCGAGCGCAGCTATTCATTCATTTCACAACCTTACCGGACTACAGAACTCTCTTTCAGAGTAGGTGGTCCGGTATATACTTTCGATACACAAAGCGGACAGTTCTTCCGTAAAGGAGAGCTAATTGCCGCTATCGACGACCGTGACTTTCTGATTCGCAAACAACGCGCAGAGGCTATCTATAAACAAACGGAGGCTGACTACAAACGTATTTCAAATCTATATGAAAAAGGAAGCATATCAGGAACAAGTTACGAAAAAGCCAAGGCTGACTACGAAAAAGCCAAAGCAGACTATACAACATCCGTCAATGAATTAAAAGATACCAAACTGTATGCACCTTTCGATGGATATATCCAAAAGGTTAACATAGAGCGTTATCAGGACATCAAGGCCTCTGTTCCGGTAGTAACATTTATCGACCTTTCCAAAATCAAGGTTGAAGCCTATATTCCGGAAGATATGGCAGTAAATGCCCGAAAGCAGTCTGCCCTCCCCTGCTCTATCACATTCAATGCTATACAGGAAAAAACATTTATACCGGAAAAGACTTATATCACACAAAGCGCAAGCGACAACAACATATCTTATTTATTTACAGCAATAATCAACAATGCAGACAACAGCTTATTGGGTGGTATGGCAGGCTCTCTTTTAATCCCTAGCTTTAGTTCATCTTCATATTCATACCAGAGCGTGGTCATCCCCCAAACAGCTGTTTGTCATACTGACGAAACGGGTTCTTTCGTTTGGCTCGTGAACGAACGGAACCGGGTTGTAAAAAGGTCTGTAAAAACAGGCAAGCTAAGAAAGAATGACAAAATAGAAATTCTGTCAGGACTTTCTGCCGGTGAAAGAATTGCCGCAACACGGCTGACTTATCTCTCGGAAAATGAAGAAATAACCATTCAAGACTAAAACGAAATACTGATGAAAGGATTAGTAAAATTTTTCCTGACGAACAAAGCCTTAAGCTGGCTGATACTGATACTGATTTTGAGTGGAGGCATATTCGCATATAACAATATGGGAAAGCTTGAAGATGCACCATTCACAATCAAACAAGCACTCGTAACAACTTCTTATCCGGGAGCTTCTCCAATGGAAGTACAACAACAAGTAACCGATGTACTGGAAGAATCGATTCAGTCGCTGGGTGAACTGTATTATCTGAAGACGGAAAACCGGGCAGGGCTTTCTAAAATTACCGTTTATGTGAAAAAAGAAATACGTGCCAAAGATATGCAACAGCTTTGGGACAAACTTCGCCGGAAAGTAAACGATGTACAAAACAAGTTACCCGCTGGTGCAGGTCCATCGGTTGTAAATGATGATTTTGGTGATGTCTTGGGAGTATTCTACGGCTTAAGCAGTGAAACACATACTTATCGCGAACTGGAAGACTGTGCCAAAGAAATAAAAAATGAACTGTTGGACGTAAAAGGCATGGCTAAAGTCGAACTGTTCGGTATTCAAAACCGGACAATCGAAGTAACGGTCAACCCTTCACTACTTTCTCAAAGTGGAGTAATGATGACCGACATAGCCTCAGCCTTTGAAAGACAAAACAAGGTAGTTGATGCAGGTGCGATAGAAACATCTACCAATCGCCTTCGAATTGAAGCCGATGGAAGTTTTACAAGTCTGGAAGAAATAGAGAATCTGACTGTTGTTTCGCGTAAAGGTGAATATTTCCGGCTGGGAGAAATTGCAGAAATCAGAGAAAGCTATTCGCGTCCGGCAAGAAACCTGATGAGAATCGGAAATATTCCAGCTGTAGGTATCGCAATTTCAACAGTATCCGACGGGAATGTAGTAGAGATGGCAGAACTTGTATCCCAGCAAATAGATAAACTGAAAGCTGATATGCCGGAGGGATATGAACTGGACATTATTTATGATCAAGGATATGAATCGGCTGTAGCTAACGATGGATTTGTAATGAATCTCATTGTTTCTGTACTGACTGTAGTAGCTGTACTATTGTTCTTCATCGGATTCAAAAACGGATTTCTGATAGGTAGCGGACTGATTTTTTCCATTTTCGGAACACTGATCTACATGCAGGCTACTGGAATTGCCCTGCAACGTATGTCGCTTGCAGCCATCATCATTGCAATGGGTATGCTGGTAGACAATGCCATTGTGGTATATGATGCAGCTTTAGTTAATATGCAACGTGGAATGAGAAAGCGTGTTGCCATACTGAACGCCGTATCAAGTACCGCCATGCCTCTTCTCGGAGCTACACTGATAGCAGTACTTACCTTTTTGCCAGTATATCTTTCTCCACATATCACAGGCGAGATTCTTTCATCGCTGTTTATTGTAATAGCGGTGTCTTTGCTGCTCAGCTGGGTACTTGCCATCACACAAAATGTATTTTTCGTTCAAGAGTTCGTAAGACGTCCACGACCGGAAGAACTGAAAAACGAACTATTTACCGGACGTATATACGACTTTTTCCGTAAAGCACTAAGTTTCACGATACGGAAACGATATACAGTGGTAGGATGCATGGTTGTACTGCTGGCTGTGGCCGGATGGGGATTCAGATATATTCCTCAGCAATTTATGCCACTATTAAACAAGCAATACTTTTCCGTAGACATGTGGTTGCCCGAAGGTACACGTATCGAAGAGAGTGAAAAACAGGCTGCACAACTGACGGAATACCTGCAAACATTCGATGGAGTAAAGAAGGTTTCGACTTATATCGGGCAAACTCCTCCAAGATATTATCTGGCAAATGCTGCTTATGGTCCGCAACCTAATTATGCTCAATGTCTGATAGAGGCAGATACTCCTGAAAAGTCACGCGAATTACAGGAAATTTTATACCACAAGCTTCCTGAAAAATTTCAGGACGCACTTATACGCGTCAACAGTTTCGAAATCAACAGCATACCTCAGGCTTTAATCGAAGCCCGGTTCTGTGGAGATGATCCGGCTGTATTGGATTCTCTGACAAACATTGCTATCGGTATCATGCGTAAGAATCCGAAAGTGCTGAATGCACGCAACGAGTGGGGAAATATGGCTATGATGATAAAAGCGGGCTACGATCCGGTAAAAGCCGGAAGACTGAATATCGGACGGAGTGATATGATGAATGCTGTCAAATCGGTTAGCGACGGAACGGCCATAGGTATTTACCGCGATAATGACAAAAAGGTTCCCGTACTACTCCGCACAAAAGAAGAGGCATCATGGGATACAGAAAAACTGGAAGACCTGCAGATATGGAATGGATCTAACTCTGCTCCGTTAGGACAAGTAACCGATGGCATCAACATCGCATGGGAATATCCGCTTGTGCGTACATACAACCGACAGCTTTCTATGGCTGCCCAATGTGACGTGAAACGTGGACATACCATGAAAGAAGTACATGCAGAGATACGGGAAGAAATAGAAAACATCAAACTGCCCGAAGGCTATAGTTTTTTCTGGGATTCACAATATAAAGATCAGAAAGAAGCCATGGCAGCATTGACCAAATATTTTCCTTTGGCCATTATCATGCTGATAATCATTCTCGTCATGCTTTTCGGAAATTTCCGGCAGCCACTTATCATTTTCCTTATTCTACCGTTGTCACTCATCGGTATGGTATTCGGATTATTACTCACAGGATTCCAGTTTGGTTTCTTCTGTATAGCCGGATGGCTCGGATTATTAGGCATGATTATAAAGAATGTTATTGTATTGCTGGATGAAGTAAACGTACAGCGAAGAGCAGGTATCGCGCCATATACGGCAGTCATCGAAGCTACAGTTTCCAGAGTACGTCCTGTACTGATGGCTGCACTGACAACTGTTTTCGGAAGTATCCCGCTTTTATTCGATATCGTATTTGGTGGCATGGCAGCAACAATCGTATTCGGTTTGTCGTTTGCCACACTGCTTACATTATTTGTGACTCCGGCTCTATATGCTATTTTTTACAAAATATAGTGTCTATTGCGTTTTCTCGAAATTTATGTGGAACTTTTTCTTAACTTTACAAATTACAAGAGGATGAATAAATGGATTATATTGTGCCTGATGTGTGTTTCAGCACAAGCTCAGGCACAACACAACAAACTTTTGCAAGAATATCGTACCAAGGTGAAAGCATATAACCAAGACATAAAGGCAGCAGGATATGCAGCTTCCATACAACAGGAAAAAGAGAAATCGGCAAAAGCCGATTTCCTGCCTTCGCTGTCTGGTAATGCCAACTTCAACTATACCGGTAATCCGGCAGAACTCTCTGTAGCTATCCCTTCACTTAATGAACCTGTTAGCTTTCAGGGACGAAATGCGAAATATGGGGCATCGCTCACTTTAGCCCAGCCTATCTATTCAGGAGGAGCTCTACAGGCTGGATATGATAAGGCAAAAAAAGAAAATGAATCGTCACGTTATGAGCAGATGCGTGTGACAAACAATATCATATATGATGCTGATGTATATTATTGGAATAAAGTCGCACGTCAGGAAATGGTGACAGTGGCCGAAGAGTTTAAAGAATCGGTCGCAACGTTGGTTGAGGTAGTAAAAGACCGCGTAGAAGAAGAATATTCCGACCGCAACGATTTACTTATGGCAGAAGTTAAACTGAATGATGCTGAATACCGGCTGATACAGTCGCGCAATGACGCAGAAGTAGCACGTTTATCTATGAACTCTTTCTCCGGCATTCCATTCAACCAAGAGCTGGAAACAGACTCCGTCGTTGTGCCACTAACAGAAGTTCAGCACTTTCCGGGAACGGTAGAAACAGCTATGGCATCAAGACCGGAACTGCGAATAGCAACCAATAAAGTCGATATTCAAAGATCAGCTTCGAAAATCGCTAATGCACAATATTTGCCTAAACTGTCGGTTGGTATAGATGGAAGTTATTCATCACCGGGATATGATTTCAAATCGGATCTGGATCCTAATTACGCTGTATATGCCAAGTTAAGCGTACCTATATTCGAATGGGGTAAACGCAGACATACCAAAAAATCAGGGAAATATAGTGTAAACATGGCAATCGAGAACCATCATAAGGTGGCCGACAATATTCGTCTGGAAATAGAAACCGCCTTTTATACCTACTCGCAAGCTATAGAAAAAGTTAAACTCACAGAAAGTTCCCTGTCGAAAGCAGCCGACAGCGAAAAGATGGCAATGGACAAATATAAAGAAGGTAATATTTCCATCCTTGAAGTTATCAATGCACAATTATATCATCAGGATGCCAAAATCAATTATATTCAGTCGAAGCTAAACGCTCAGATAGCTAAAAGCGGACTGGACAGAGCCACAGGGAAAATAGACATACAATAATAGAATGATACAAATGAAAAGCAGACTGAAAGACATAAAGCGGTATTTGTGGGATGTACTTTTATTCTCCGGAATAGGATGCTTCTCTTATTTTCTATTGGTATATTATGCAGATATTCCTTCCCAATATCAAGACCGGCTGATGACTTTTCAGGCTTTTTCTGCCGTAGTTGTATTATTTAACGGGGTTGGACTCAGCGTAAAATACATAAACGAGAAACTGATGATGTATTATCAGTTTTTCTTAAAGAATCATCGCATGCTGTCTATCGGATTAATAACTGCTGCAGTCATTCTCTTCATATCCAATTACCTGTTGCTGGTTTCTACCAAACTGCTCATAGAGTCACCTCATCCCTTTATGCTGAAAGATAAAGGATTGTATGTCATGCTTACAGTGTGGTTTATAGAACTCATCATTGTAGGACAATTCATGCTAAACCGTTTTTACGTAGATCTGGTGAAGCTATATAAACGTGCAGAAGAACTGGAAGAAAAAACAGCACAAGCCCGGTATATGGCGCTACAAAACCAGCTGAATCCGCATTTTTTATTTAACAGTCTGAATACACTTATTTCTGAAATAGAATATAATCCGATGAATGCCATAGAATTTACACGAAACCTCGCCGATACATACAGGTATATTCTTTACTGCCAGGACAAGCATACCATTCCGCTCAGAGAAGAGCTTGACTTTCTTAATACTTATATCCTACTTCAAAAAGTCCGTCTGGGAGATTGCCTAAATATCAACAATACAATAGATGAAAAATACTGGGATGTACCTATTCCTCCTTTAACACTACAACTTTTAATAGAAAATGTCATCAAACACAATATCATAAGTCTCAGTAAACCCATGGAAGTAAAACTGACCACCGAAGTACGTGACAAAGAGGTCTGGCTCAGTGTTTCCAATCCTATAAAACTCAAACAAGGGGTTGCCTCATCGGGAAAAGGGCTTATGAATCTCTCCCAACGCTATAAGTTATTATGCAACAGGGAGCTTATCATAGAAAACAACAAAAATAAATTTGTCATTAAAGTACCTTTATTATATGAATAAAATAAAAGCCGTAATCATAGAAGATGAGTTTCCGGCAGCTCGACTGCTGAACAAGATGATACAAAAAGTACGTCCGGAATGGGAGGTAACGGTGCTTCCAGGAACAATCGAAGGAGCAGTAAGCTGGTTTAATGAAAATCCTCATCCGGACATCATATTCCTTGATATTCAACTGAATGACGGCATATCATTTATCTTTATCGAACAGGCACAGCCACAAAGTATGATTGTATTTACAACCGCATACGATGAATATGCTGTACGTGCTTTTACCGTAAACAGTATCGACTATCTGCTAAAACCGATACACGAAGAAAGACTACTTGAAGCAATCCTAAAATTTGAACGCCTTTTTGCTTTAAGCTCGGAACATACGTATAATTTATCAAACATAGAGCAACTGCTTAAGTCGTTTGCCGAAAAAAAGGAAAAACAATTTCGTACTCGCTTTCTCATTTCCGGCCCTAAGCACCTATATACAGTCCAGGTAAGTGACATTGCCTATTTTTACTCAGAAGATAAAATAACTTTTGCCGTAACAAAAGATGCAAAAACCCACGTCATCGATTTTCCGCTGAATAAACTGGAGGAGCAGCTGGATGATAGAATGTTCTTCCGCGCCAACAGACAGTTTATTTTATCGGCAGATGCTATTAAAAGTATACAAAACCATTTCAATGGCAAAGCCGTAGTAAGCGTAATTCCTCCTTATAGCGAAACCATATATATCAGTCGCGAAAAAGTGTCTTTATTAAAAATGTGGCTTAATAGTTAAAACTCCTATATCTATGTTTTTTATATAAGACATTGAAAAGTATTTTCTTACTTTTGTGTTTGTAATGAAAATACTGAACCTGTTCATAGTAAGCATTGTGTTACTACTGTTGATGCCAGTCAAGATATTGGCACAAAAGCAAGTGGTAAAAGGGCGTGTTGTTTTATGTAATGCTCTCCAGCAAACTGAAGCTCTACCCTATGCCAATATCGCACTTATACAGTTACCTGACTCTACGTTTGTAACAGGAGCTGTAAGTGACGAACAGGGCAAGTTTACTTGTTCGTTCTCACGCAAAAAGAATCACAGCTATCTTTTCAAAGTATCCTATACAGGATGTAGTCCGGTATTTAAAACCATCACATCCCAATCGGATACAGTGCGTCTGGGTACAATCAAGCTAAAAGAAAATGCACTGCACCTGAAAGAAATTGTAGTCGTTGCTCCACTGAAGGCCATGGAACAGAAGGGTGATACTACTATATATAATGTAGATGCCTACCCTACACCAGAAGGATCCTATTTGCAAGAATTGGTTAAACGCATTCCAGGATTAACATACGATTCCAAAGAAAAAACCATCACTTACAACGGACATACCATCAAAGAAATAACCGTAAATGGCAAAGACTTTTTTAAAGGTAACCAACAGGTCGTTTTGGAAAACCTTCCGGTCAAGTTTGTCAGTCAGCTGAAAGTGTACGACAAGCCAACCAAACAGGAAGAAGCTACAGGTATGAAATCGGCAGAAAAAAACTATGTGCTCGATCTTCAGACTAAAAAAGAAGTGAACAACGCCATACTTTTATCAGCAGAAGGTGGTTATGGAACTCATAAACGACGGGATATAAACGGAAAAATAATGCGTTTTAATGAAGCCGGAGATAATTTCATGATAAACGGGCAGTCTACAAACCGCCATTATACTACACCATATGATAAAAATATTTCGAATACGATTGGAGCTAATATCACGAAAGTAAAAGATCAGTTTGAAATTTCAGGAAATGTCAGTTTTTCAAACGACAGGGTTGGAAATGAATCAAGTTCTTATAGTGAACAATACATGACGACCGGCAACCAGTATGCCATTTCCGAATCAAACAGATTAAGTAAGGGAAACAGATTCAATGGAAACGTTGATTTTAAATGGGATATTGATTCGCTAACCATGTTCAACATTTCCGGTTGGTTCAATTCCAACCGCAACAACAGTGATGACCACAACCGAGAAGCAACATTTGATACTAATCCGGAAGTCAGCACCCAAAATCCGTTCGACAGATTTGAAGAAATAGATCCGGCTACTTACATTAATGACAGTAAAAGACAGTCGAAAGAACAGAGCCAATATAGCAATTATAATATAAACACAAGCATTACCCGAAGACTAAACAAGAAAGGAAATAATATCAGTTTTAGCTTTTCCACGGCACAAAACCAGAATAAGAGCAAAACTTACACATTGTCATCCACACGCTATTTCCGTCTGTCGGATATAGCAGGAAAAGATTCTGTGTTATCTCTCAATCAATATCAGTATGCACCGGGAAAAGAGCAAAACTATACATTGAATCTGGCTTACACACAAGTCTTAACCAAGGAAAGTCGCCTACAGGTATCTTATGGTTTCAATGCCAATAAGGAACATCTGAACAGTAATACATACAACTTGGGAGCGCCGGATGATAAAAATATTCCTATCGGCATTTTGCCGGAAGGATATGAAGCGGGGAATATCGACAGTCTTGCCAATCGCAGCAACAGCCTGACTTCAGGACATAATCTAGCACTACAGTTCACATATAACGGAGAAGTATGGGGAATAAGAAGCAGTCTGACTACGACCTTTCAAAAACGATCAATCAATGAATATACAGGCAGGCATCAGGCAGACACAACAATAAATTCGATTGAATGGCAGCCTAATCTGACCCTCACATACCATAAGGGTGACAATTATGCAATGATAAGTTACAATGGAGGAACTTCACAACCCATGCTGAGAGATCTTATTGCGCCTACCGATTATAGTTCACCTTTGAATATTACACGAAGTAACCCGAACCTTCGTGCTTCGTATAGTAACTATATATATGCAATGTTCAATAACTTCCGTAAAGGGATTATGGTGGGAATGAGTTGGAATCAGCAAATAAACTCTGTAACCCGTGCTACAATATATAATACAGAGACAGGAGGTAGAGAAACTTTTCCTGTCAACATTAATGGCAACTGGGGACTGTCAGGCAATGCTTCTTATGACAAGCGCTTTAACTTTTTCCGGATTTATCTCACAGGAGCGGGTAATTTCAACCAAAATGTCAGCCTGATAAATGAAGGATATGACAACCAAATGCCTCAACAAAGCAAGACACATACCACAGGCTTAAACAGCGATTTGAGATTATCTTACCTGCCTTCGTGGGGAAATATTGAATTAAACGGGAAATGGACATTTTACCAGTCAAAAAATTCCCTGCAAAACCGTAATACCTATACTCGCATATATACATTAGGGCTAGATAGTTCCATCAATCTGCCCTGGGACTTTATCTTCAAGACAGATGCCAATTATCGTTTCCGGAATGGTACAGGAATATCAGGAGATGATGAGAATGAGATACTGTGGAATATGAAGCTCTCATGGAAATTCTTAAAAGAAAAACAGGCAGAGCTATCTGTCTACTGGGCTGATATATTAAGTCAGCGAAAAAATTTATCACGAAGTGCCACTTCTACCGGATTCTACGAATATTATGAACGGCAACTGAAAGGCTATTTTATGGTATCTCTAAAATATGAATTGAATAACATGAACTGATATCGCCATGAAATCTAATAAGAAAGCGATATTGCCTCTTCCAGACAAGAAGAAACAATATCGCTTTTATCGTACTATTAAATTATACTTATTTAGACAAGGCTTCGCCTGCATTCTTTGTCAAAGACATAACTTCTGTACCATTTTCGTCTAACAGTGATAACTTAGACTTATCTTGATCCAATGTAAAACTAGCTACTTTATTAAGAGCTTCCAAAACAAGTCTTTCAGTATCCATATTCGGACATGCCATCATGGTAGAAATCATCTGAGAGAATTTTAAAGAATTTTCTTTACCTTCTTCCTGCATGAATCCACCATTTACAACATTGCAGCTAGCATTTCCATGCACACGTTTTTCTTCAATATTGAATGCAAGGAAAGGAACATTTTCCTGTTTTTCAAGTTCTGTACCGTTGACAGTAGAAATAATCCACTCTCCAGCCAAATCATTTACAGAGTACTCAGGAAGCTGACGTTTTTCCAGATTCATAAGTGTTTTACCATCGGCATCAGTCAAAGCGATACCTTCCGGAGTTTCAACATAACCATTCACCTTATCCAATACACCAAGAACTTTGGTTTCTACATCCATATCCGGACACATCATACGTGTAGCACCTACTTGAGTGAAATGTATCACACCGGGCTTCAATGAATCCAGTTCAAGACCTCCCATCATTCTGTTGCATCCAGCATTCCCATAAATACGTTTTCCGTCTACATCCAGACCGATGTACGGCATATTGTCTACATTTATCTTTTCGCCATTTACAGCAACAATATTCCACTCTCCAGCCAAATCAATCTTAGCCACGTTTTTACTACTGCTGCATCCGGCTGTTGTCATCATTAATGCTCCTGCACATACTGCAGCTACTCCCAAAAAAATCTTCTTCATATCAAATTTTATATTAGAACAAATATTTGTTACTTATTTTACATTTACGCTACATAAACAATCACAAACAGTAAATAGTTTATGGATTTGTACATATTACAATACAAAAATACGGATATAATTGGAATACTGCATGACGTTTGAGAAAATTTTCTATCTTTGCATATTGAACGGTAACGTTTACCGGGCATTTAAGATTATTATTTAAGATAAATGAGTAAAGTATTGATTATCGGTGCAGGCGGTGTAGGTACCGTTGTTGCACACAAGGTGGCTCAACATCCCGAAGTATTCAGTGAAGTGATGATTGCTAGCCGCACCCAGTCAAAATGTGACGCGATTGTAAAGGCAATCGGTAACCCTAACATCAAAACCGCTAAGGTAGATGCAGACAATGTAGACGAACTGGTGGCTTTATTCAATGGTTTTAAACCCGAAATCGTTATTAACGTAGCACTTCCTTATCAGGATCTGACCATCATGGAAGCTTGTCTGAAAGCCGGAGTCAACTATCTGGATACAGCAAACTACGAACCGAAAGATGAGGCTCACTTTGAATACAGCTGGCAATGGGCATACAAAAAACGTTTCGAAGAAGCTGGTCTGACTGCTATCTTGGGATGCGGATTCGACCCGGGAGTAAGTGGCGTATACACAGCATACGCAGCAAAACATCATTTTGACGAAATCCATTATCTGGATATCGTAGACTGCAATGCAGGTAATCACCACAAAGCATTTGCTACTAATTTCAATCCGGAAATCAACATCCGAGAAATCACTCAGAACGGACGTTATTACGAAGACGGAAAATGGGTTACAACTAAACCGCTGGAATTCCATAAAGATCTGACTTATCCTAACATTGGTCCGCGTGATTCATATTTGCTGTATCACGAAGAATTGGAATCGTTGGTTAAGAATTTCCCGACAATCAAACGTGCACGCTTCTGGATGACTTTCGGACAAGAGTATCTTACTCACTTGCGTGTAATCCAGAATATCGGTATGGCAAGCATTGAGCCTATTAATTATAACGGTATGGAAATTGTTCCTTTGCAGTTCTTGAAAGCTGTTTTACCTAATCCTCAAGATCTAGGAGAAAACTACGAAGGAGAAACATCTATCGGTTGCCGTATCCGTGGTCTGAAAGACGGTAAGGAACATACTTACTATGTATACAATAACTGCTCACACCAGGCTGCTTATCAGGAAACAGGCATGCAGGGAGTAAGCTACACAACAGGTGTTCCTGCCATGATTGGAGCCATGATGTTCTTAAAAGGCTTATGGAAACGTCCGGGAGTATGGAATGTAGAAGAATTCGATCCAGATCCATTTATGGATGCTCTCAACAAATATGGTTTACCATGGCATGAAGTATTCGACGCTACGATCTGAACCCGCGTGAAGGCCGTTTCGGACTTCAGATCCCTAAAGGTCAGTGGCACACGGTAATCGTGCAAGAGCCATGCATCATCTACGAGTCGAAAGACAAGGCATATCAACCACTCTCTTCGGAGGATGTGTGGAACTATGAGTAAACTTTCAAGACTATATATCCCCAACATTTCATGTATAGGTGATTATTTACGACAATACCCCAAATGAGTTTGTCTGATTTATAATAACTGATTAAACAGTAACGGGAATAACCTTGATAGCTATTCCCGTTATTTTCTTACTCATCTTCCAGTTTTTCAAGCATGTGTTGACAATAGTTACAATAACCTCCATTATCAATAATTTCAAACATTTCACACCAGGGAATATCACTTTCACACCGCTCACAAGTTTCTTCACATGTTTATCTATCATGTAATCGAAAGCTTTGCTTTTTGGATAAAATGTCATACCCTTTGTCAATAACTAACTTTGTAATACCTTCTTGCATAGGTTCTAATTGTTTGGAATCAACCAATTGCTGCAAGAAACCACTGAAATCTTCTTCGTAAAAACGTGCACTATTCATAATACTTCTTTCCAGTTATAATGGCATAAATTATGCCTATTTGAAAAATCGGGACTTTTTATTAAATTTGTATTTAATAACAGGAGTTGTTTGACATGAAGGAAAGCA
>OGYW01000848.1_pt1 | contig 28581 bp, 20 predicted proteins | sample 1576621 | NCBI WGS metagenome assembly OGYW01 (sample SAMEA3541528, study PRJEB24748) | human gut metagenome | biome: human gut; feature: human-associated habitat; material: faeces | place: China | collected 2012 | reverse complement strand
CCATCTGGATAAAGAAACTTAAACCGAACAGGCAAGAGAAGATAATGAAGAATTTCCCGAAAACCAGATAATTGATAAGCCAACTGAAAATCTCGTTCATCGTTCCCTCCCACGGGAACACAGCCTGAGACGTCATCGTCCCCATAGCTCCAAAATGTTGCATAGAATGAATCAGGCAAATGCCGATAAGAGAAAAGCCACGCAAGGCATCGATCACTGTAATACGCTCTCCGGGAGCAAGCACTGTTTTTGTTGTTTCCATATTTTCAAATTTCAGATTTGATTTTTATTCGTTTTCTTCCGGGAACAAAATTACAGGGCATCACTCGAACAGAAGGAATACAAATTACGGTTTTGTGGATATTTTTTACTGTAGAACGGCTCTTGGTTCGGAATGAATCACATAGTGACCTGTTTTAGGATTCAAGAGAAACAAGATTGTAAATTAATTCGTATGTTTGCAGCCGTAACCTAAAAAAATAAAGACAATGACAGTAATCATTTTAATAGCAGTGATCGTGATCCTGGCAATCTGGATCGTTTCTTTGTATAATTCGTTAGTGAAATTGCGCAACAACCGCGAGAACGCATTTGCCGACATCGACGTACAGCTCAAACAACGCCATGACCTTATCCCACAGTTGGTCGAAACGGTCAAAGGCTATGCCTCACACGAGAAAGAGACCCTGAAACGCGTCATTAACGCCCGTAACGGAGCGATCAGCGCCAAAACGATCGACGACAAGATCATGGCCGAAAACGTCCTGACTTCCGCTCTTGCCGGATTGAAGATCACGCTCGAGGCCTATCCCGATCTGAAAGCCAACCAGAACTTCTTGCAGTTGCAGGAAGAAATTTCCGACCTGGAAAACAAACTGGCTGCCGTGCGCCGTTATTTCAATTCGGCCACGAAAGAGTTGAACAACGCAGTCGAGACATTCCCGTCCAACCTGATCGCCGGTATGTTCGGTTTCAAGAAGGAAGTGATGTTCGACCTGGGCGAACAACGCGCGACACTCGAAGAAGCACCTAAAATCAAGTTCTAAGGATGCAATACGTCGGTATACAAACCCAACAGAGCAGGAACAATTTCCGGTCCCTGCTCCTGCTTTGCTTGTTTCCCTGCCTGGTAATGGGATTGCTTTTTGCGTTCTGCTACCTGCTCCACCTGTTGGCAATGAACGACGACGGCCTGACGGGGGCCGAACTGCTCGGATATTCCACCGGGATGTTCATCCATTTGGCGCCATACGTATTGGGAGGTGTACTCATATGGTTCATCATCGCCTATTTTGCCAATACAAGCATCATCAACTCGGCAACCGGCTCCGAACCTTTGTCGAGAATGGAAAACAAAAGGGTATACAACTTAGTGGAAAACCTATGTATGAGCCAGGGAATGAAAATGCCCAAGATCAATATCATCAACGACGATTCTCTGAACGCTTTTGCAAGCGGCATCAACGAAAGGACTTACACCGTCAGCCTCTCACGGGGGATCATCGACAAGTTGAACGACCAAGAACTGGAAGCGGTCATTGCACACGAGCTGTCGCATATCCGCAACAAAGACGTGCGCCTGATGATCGTATCGATTGTCTTTGTCGGCATCTTTGCCATGCTCGCACAGATGGCCATGCGTTCCGTCTACTACTCGTCGATGAGCCGCAGGAGAGACGAGAAAAACAACACTGCGATCATCATCGTCTTAGTCATGGTTGTTGCAGCCATCGGTTATTTCTTCTCCATGCTGATGCGTTTCGCCATCTCGCGCAAACGGGAATACCTGGCCGACGCCGGGGCTGCCGAGATGACCAAGAATCCGCTCGCCCTCGCCAGCGCACTACGGAAAATCTCGGCCGATCCCGACATCGAAGCCGTCAAACGAGAAGACGTAGCCCAGCTTTTCATCCAGCATCCGGGCCAACAGGCCAAAAGCGCACTGAACGGTTTAAGCGGACTTTTCGCCACTCATCCACCCATTGAAAAGCGGATACAAGTACTCGAACAATTCTAAATTTAATCAAGATTTAATATCCCTAATCATTCCAATCCCTGCATTAATTTAATATCTTTGATGCCGGATAAAAATAAGTGTTGGAAATGATACAAAAAGAATTGACCGGCGATCTTAAGCTGAAATGGGATCGCATACAACAGGCGATGCGGAAGATAAATGCCGACGGATGCCTGCTTACCGTGGATGTAAATCTGTATTACACAACCGGACGTATCTATAGCGGCTATTTCTATCTTCCTGCGGAAGGTGCTCCGTGGTTCTTCGTGAAACGGCCGAACGGACTGGCAGGCGATCATGTCGAATACATTCGCAAACCGGAACAGATGGCCGAGCTCTTCGCGTTCTACGGACTGGAAATGCCGGAAAAGCTTCTGCTCGAAGCCGACGAACTGACATACAACGACTATATACGTCTGCAAAAGATCTTCAATCCGAAAGAGACCGGAAACGCAACCGCAATGATGCGTGAACTGCGCCGGATAAAGACACCGTACGAGATCGAAATGTTCCGCATCTCGGCCGAACGCCACGCCAAGACATATGCCGAAATTCCCGAATGTTTCCGCCCCGGAATGACTGATCTCGAATTCCAGTATGAAATAGAAAAACGGATGCGCAAGAACGGTTCCATCGGACTGTTCCGCGCCTTCGGAGCTAATATGGATATCTTTATGGGAAGTATCCTGGCGGGAGAAAACGCCGAAGTCCCCTCGCCTTTCGACTTTGCCTTAGGTGGTAGTGGTATCGACGCTTCCTGCCCGTTAGGTGCAAACGGAACGCCTCTGAAAGAAGGGACAGCCATCATGGTAGACATGGCAGGAAATTATACGGCTTATATGACGGATATGACACGTGTGTTCTCCGTCGGCCACCTGACCGAGCTTGCTTACCGGGCACATCAGACAGCCCTCCTTATCGAAAGCGAGATCGAGAATATCGCCCGGCCGGGCACACCTTGTGCCGAACTCTACGAGATAGCCGCCAAAATCACCGAAAGCCAGAGACTTGGCGCATACTTCATGGGGACCAAGCAACAAGCCAAATTCGTAGGGCACGGCATCGGCATCCAGATAAACGAGCTGCCGGTACTTACGCCCCGCTCGAAAGACATGCTGGAACCGAACATGGTATTTGCACTCGAACCGAAATATGTGATACCGGGTATCGGCGCCGTCGGCATCGAAAATAGTTTCCTGGTTACGGAAACCGGACTGGAGAAGATCACGCACTTCACAGAAGATATCATACAATTAGACAAATAAATCATAAATCATAAATCATAAATCATAATGAAAAAAACAATCTCACTTCTCCTGTTACTGTCTGTCATCTTCATGCCGGTAAAGGCACAAGATGTAGAAAACGTAAAGCCGGTGAAGAATGTCATTCTTCTAATCCCGGACGGGACATCACTGGCTACAGTCTCTATGGCGCGTTGGCTGCAATGGTATACCAACCCCGACAAACCGAAATTGAACATCGACCCGTATCTCTGCGGAACAGTCCGCACGCATTCTTCGAATGCCCCGATCGGCGACTCGGCTCCTACGACTTCCTGCTACATGACAGGACAACCCAGCCGTACAGGCTACGTTTCCACCTACCCGGAGAACGACGGTGACAACGATATCTACCCGACCGATCCGGCACGCGCTTTCCAACCGCTGACAACCGTCCTGGAAGCTGCCAAAATAAAACAGGGCAAATCAACGGGACTGGTTTTCACCTGCGAATTCCCGCATGCAACACCGGCCGACTGCTCCGCCCACAGCTACAACCGTGGCAAATATGAATGGATCGCTCCGCAGATGGCTCACAACGACCTGAACGTCGTGATCGGTGGCGGCGCCAGCCTGCTTCCCGAAGAGAGCGAAGCCTACCTGAAAGGTAACGGATACGGTATTTTCAAGAATGACATCGACGGTATGCGTAATTACAAAGGCAACAATATGTGGGCTTTGTTCGGAGATCGGGAAATGGCTTACGACATCGACCGAGATCCGAGCCAACAGCCATCCTTGGAAGAGATGACACGCAAGGCAATCGAAAAGTTATCCCAAAACCCGAACGGTTTCTTCCTAATGGTGGAAGGCAGCAAGGTCGACTGGGCTGCCCACGCGAACGATCCGGTCGGCATGGCCACGGATATGTTGGCTTTCGACCGTGCTTGCGGTGCTGCCCTCGAATTTGCCCGTCAGAATGGCGAGACTGCCGTAGTGATCGTTCCCGATCATGGCAACAGCGGTATCAGTATCGGCCGTGCCGACTGTAAAGGTTACGATAAACTGAGCAAGGACCAGTTGTTTCATCAGCTTTCTTTGTATAAATTGACAGCCGAAGGCTTTGCCAAGAAAGTGAACAGTGTACCGAATTCCGAAGTGCAAAACGTCTTCCGGGAATATGCCGGCTTCGAACTGACACCTGAAGAACTGGATGCCTTGAACCATTGCAAGAATTACAAAAACAGCCCGATCCCGGAAAATGAACGCTCGATCGAAGGCAAAGGCTCTTTATACAGCAGTTCGCTGACGACTTTCATGTCCAAGCTGCTTACCTCCAGAACCTGTTTCGGTTTCACAACCGGCGGCCACACAGGCGAAGAGGTGTTCCTTGCAGCTTACCATCCCGACCGTACAAGCTTACCTCTCGGTATGCACACGAATATCGAACTGAATCATTATCTCTGTGCCCTGTTCGGCATGACACACGACACGCTGGAAGAACTGACAGCCGGAAACTTCGCTCCTCACACGGAAGTATTCAAAGATTTCAAATGTGAAATCGTTCCGGCTAAAGACGAGAAAGGTTCTCCTTCACTGGTCGTAAAAAACAAAAGGAAGCAGATCAACATCACGCCGTTCAGCAACATCGTGACGATCGGAAAGAAAGGCCGGGAAGAAATCCGCCTGAATTCGGTAATCGTATACGTTGACAAAAACAATACATTCTACTTGCCAACCAAACTGGCAGAATATCTGCAATAAAAATAGAGAAGAGGGTGGTGTGCACACCACCCCTCTCTCGTGAAATTTATCTTCCCCATAAACCTGTCTTCCTCCTCCAAACGCCCTATTTACATAATACACGGCAATAAGTTATAGTTATTTGTTTTTTTCAATCATTCTTTTCTTAAAATATCTATACTGTATAAATATGGAAGATTTATATAGACATTCAGACAAATAAAACCGCTCTTTTTAAGGTACATTTGCGTCATTTTTAATGAATAAAACGAATATGACAAGAGCAAATGCAAAATGGATACGGCTGATGGCAGTTATCGGCTGTACGACTATGTGGATGGCATCCTGCAAACATGCACCGGATGCACAGATGAAAGCATCTTACGCGACGATGAAAGTTTCTACGGCAAACAAAGAGCTGACAACCCCTTATTCGGCCACGATCCGCGGTCGCCAGGATATAGACATTTATCCGCAAGTATCGGGAACGATCGAAAGGCTTTGTGTAACCGAAGGAGAGGTCGTACGGAAAGGACAATTACTTTTTGTTATAGACCAAGTTCCTTACAAAGCTGCTTTAAAGACAGCCCAGGCAAATGTGGAAGTGGCAAAAGCAGCTTTAGCTACAGCCGAACTGAACTACAACAGTACTAAAGAATTATTTGCGAAAAAAGTCGTTTCCGCTTTCAACCTGAAAACAAGCGAAAACAGCTATCTGACGGCCAAAGCACAACTGGCGCAGGCGGAAGCACAAGAAGTGAACGCCCGCAACAACCTGTCTTATACGGAAGTCAAAAGTCCGTCCGACGGAGTTGTCGGTATGTTGCCTTACCGTGCCGGAGCATTGGTCAGCGCCAGTATTCCCCAACCGTTGACAACTGTTTCCGACAATTCGAACATGTATGTTTACTTCTCCATGACCGAAAATCAATTACTGGCTATGAGCCGCCAGTACAAAAGCATGGACGAAGCATTGAAAAACATGCCGGAAGTGTCGTTGAAACTGAATGACCAGTCCATTTACGAACAAAAAGGAAAGATCGAATCGATTAGCGGAGTGATCGATCGGAAGACCGGGACAGTCGGCGTGCGTGCCGTATTCCCTAACGAATCCCGCCTGCTTCATAGCGGAGCCTCCGGCAATGTGCTCATACCGCAAACTTATAAAGACTGTATCGTAATTCCTCAAGGTGCAACAGTCCGTTTGCAGGACAAGACGCTTGTCTATAAAGTGGTGGATGGGAAAGCTGTTTCCACATTGATTACTGTAGCTGAAATCAACGACGGTCGCGAATATATCGTACTTGACGGATTGAAGGTTGGCGAAGAAATCGTATCCGAAGGAGCCGGGTTAGTACGCGAAGGAACGCAAGTTAAATAAAGGATCGAAGTATGAAAGGAAATATATTTATTAAACGGCCTGTTATGGCCATCTCCATCTCCATTCTTATTTTGGCGATCGGACTAATTTCGCTCTTTACCTTGCCGGTCGAGCAATATCCTGACATTGCGCCGCCTACGGTCCACGTATCGGCAACCTATACCGGAGCGGATGCCAATGCGGTGATGAACAGTGTTATCATGCCACTGGAAGAAAGCATCAATGGTGTGGAAAACATGATGTACATGACTTCAACAGCAACCAATGCCGGTTCGGCAACGATCGAGGTATATTTCAAACAAGGGACAAACCCCGATATGGCAGCCGTCAACGTACAGAATCGTGTAACGAAGGCACAGGGTTTATTGCCTGCTGAAGTAACCCGTATCGGTGTCAGCACTCAAAAACGACAGACCAGCTTCCTGCAGATCGACGCACTTGTCAGCACTGACGGACGATTTGACAAGACCTTTCTCGGAAACTACCTCGACATCAACGTCATCCCACGTATCAAACGTATCGAAGGCGTAGGTGACGTAATGGAGTTGGGTGATACCTATAGTATGCGTATCTGGCTGAACCCCGAACGAATGGCCCAATACGGCTTGGTTCCATCGGATGTGACTGCTGTATTAGGAGAACAGAATATCGAGGCTCCGACCGGTTCGCTGGGTGAAAACTCGAAAAACGTTTTCCAATATACGATGAAATATCGTGGACGCTTGAAGAGCGTAGAAGAATTCCAGAATATCGTCGTCCGTGCTCAGGAAGACGGTTCTGTCTTACGCCTGAAAGATGTCGCTAAGGTTGAGTTGGGAACATTGAGTTACGGTTTCGACAGCCAAATGGACGGCAAACCAGCCGTGACATTCATGATTTACCAGGTAGCCGGTTCCAATGCTACGGAAGTCAACGAACGTATTGCCGCCGAATTGGAAAAGATGAAAGAAGAATTGCCTACAGGTATGGAATTCATCACGATGATGAGCTCCAACGACTTCTTATTTGCTTCTATTTATAATGTAGTCGAAACACTGATCGTGGCGATCATCCTCGTAATCCTCGTGGTGTATTTCTTCCTGCAAGACTTCAAGAGTACCTTGATCCCGTCTATTTCAATCATCGTTTCGTTGATCGGTACATTCGCCTGTCTGACCGCAGCCGGATTCACGATCAACATTCTGACCCTGTTTGCCCTGGTGCTTGCCATCGGTACGGTAGTGGATGACGCGATCGTAGTGGTAGAAGCCGTACAGGCGAAATTCGATGCGGGTTACACCTCGTCCTATCAAGCAACGAAAGATGCGATGGGTGACGTGACGATGGCCGTTATCTCTTGTACCTGTGTGTTCATGGCCGTGTTCATACCGGTAACTTTCATGGGTGGTACTTCTGGTATTTTCTACACACAATTCGGTGTGACGATGGCAACCTCCGTAGGTCTTTCCATGATCTGTGCATTGACGCTCTGCCCCGCCTTGTGTGCTATGATGATGCGCCCGAGCGATGGAAACAAGAGTGCCAAAAGTTTCAACGGACGTGTACGTGCAGCCTACAATGCCTCTTTCAATGCCGTGTTGGGCAAATACAAAAAAGGCGTCATGTTCTTTATTCACCACCGCTGGATGGTATGGGCCGGAACGATCGCATCCATTATTCTGCTGGGATGGCTTATCAGCAATACCAAAACAGGTCTTGTCCCGCAAGAAGACCAAGGGACCATCATGGCAAACGTGGCCATTGCTCCGGGTAGCACATTGGAAGAAACGGGCAAGGTGCTGGACAAAGTAGAGAATATCCTGAAGAACACGCCCGAAGTAGAACACTACGCCCGCGTAGCTGGCTACGGCTTCCTGGCTGGTCAAGGTACTTCCTACGGTATGGCAATCATCCGTTTGAAAAACTGGGATGAAAGAAAAGGGGCCGAACATGTTTCCGACGCAGTAGTAGCCCGCCTAAACTCACAATTCGCCCAAATCAAAGAAGCGCAGATATTCTGCTTCCAGCCGGGTATGATTCCGGGCTACGGTCTGGGTAACTCTATCGAGTTGAACTTGCAGGACCGTACAGGTGGAGATATGAGCACTTTCTACGGCAACGCCATGCAGTATATCGGAGCTTTAAACCAGCGCCCAGAAGTTGCAATGGCTTATACTTCTTATGCAATGAACTTCCCGCAGATATCGGTCGATGTGGATGCAGCCAAATGTAAACGGGCAGGCATTTCACCTTCGACGGTTCTCGACGTATTGGGTAGCTATTGTGGTGGTGCATACGTTTCCAACTACAACCAATTCGGGAAAGTATACCGTGTGATGTCACAAGCCTCACCTGAATATCGTCTTGACGAACAAGCCCTGAACAACATGTTCGTCCGCAACGGGACGGAAATGGCTCCGCTCAGCCAGTTCGTAACCCTGAAACGGGTACTCGGACCTGAAGTATCCAATCGTTTCAACCTCTTTAGCTGTATCACAGTCAATGTGAACCCGGCACCGGGATATTCCACGGGTGAAGTACAACAGGCCATCGAGGAAGTGGCTGCCCAAATGCTGCCGACAGGATACGGGTACGAGTATGGCGGTATGGCACGTGAAGAGGCCAATACGGGAGGCTCGCAGACACTCTTTATCTATGCGGTCTGTATCTTGCTTATCTACTTGATTCTGGCTTGTCTGTACGAAAGTTTTCTTGTGCCCTGGGCCGTTATCCTGTCTGTTCCGTTCGGTTTGATGGGTTCATTCCTGTTTGCCAAACTGTTTGGATTGGAAAATAACATCTACTTGCAGACCGGTGTAATCATGTTGATCGGACTTTTGGCCAAGACGGCAATTTTGATTACTGAGTTCGCCATCGAACGCCGTCGTAAAGGGATGGGGATCGTCGAATCGGCTTATTCGGCCGCACAAGCCCGTTTACGTCCGATTTTGATGACCGTACTTACGATGATCTTCGGTATGCTTCCGCTTATGTTCGCATCCGGAGCCGGAGCCAACGGTAACAGTTCATTAGGAACAGGTGTTGTCGGCGGTATGGCAGTCGGGACATTGGCATTACTGTTCGTCGTGCCGGTATTCTACATCATTTTCGAATACATGCAAGAAAAAATCCGTCCGCCGATGGAAGTTGAAACCGATATGCAAGTTGCGTTGGAAAAGCAAAAGAGCCAAACCGAACGTGACGGTTTAAACAATGAAAATAAATAAGGTATGAAGAAAATAATCGTATTAACAACCGCAACCGCCCTGTTGAGCAGTTGCGGCATATACACCAAATATCAACCGGCCGAGACGACTCCGGACAACCTGTACGGAGAAGAGGTGGCTGTCGATGATACGACCAACTTCGGTAATGTGAACTGGCGGGAACTTTTTACGGACCCGCAGTTACAGGCTCTTATCGAACAAGGGTTACAAAACAACACCGACCTCCGGTCCGCCCAATTGCAGATCGAGGAAGCGGAAGCGGCGTTAATGTCGGCAAAACTTGCTTTCCTTCCTTCGTTCGCACTTTCCCCGCAAGGAACGATCAGCAGTTTCGACGGTGGGAAAGCGACAAAGACATACACGCTGCCAGTCACAGCCAGTTGGGAACTGGACATCTTCGGACGTCTGCGCAATGCCAAGCAACAGGCTAAAGCACTGTATGCCCAAAGCAAGGACTACCAGCAGGCTGTGCGTACCCAGTTGATCGCCGGGATCGCCAACGTATACTATACATTGTTGATGTTAGATGAACAGTTAGCCATTTCGCAACAGACAGAAGAAGCCTGGAAAGAGACGGTGGCTTCTACCCGTGCATTGATGGATGCCGGATTAGCCAACGAGGCGGCCACTTCCCAAATGGAAGCGGCTTACTACAGCGTACAGACTTCCATTCTTGACTTGAAAGAGCAGATCAACCAAGTCGAAAATAGTCTCGCCCTATTGCTCGCTGAGACACCGCGCCGCTACGAACGTGGAAAGCTGGCCGACCAGCGGCTCCCGGAAGACGTAGCAGTCGGCGTACCTATGCAAATGTTATCGAACCGTCCCGATGTACGTGCTGCCGAACGTTCGCTGGAACAAGCATTTTACGCAACCAACCAGGCTCGTGCCGCTTTCTATCCTTCCATCGTACTGAGTGGAAGTGCCGGATGGACCAACTCGGCAGGGAGTATGATCGTCAATCCAGGCAAATTCCTGGCTTCGGCAGTCGGCTCACTCACACAACCATTGTTCAATAAAGGACAGATCATGGCCCAATACCGCATCGCCAAAGCACAGCAGGAAGAAGCAAGCCTGTCTTTCCAGCAAGCCTTGCTGAATGCCGGCAGCGAAGTCAACGACGCTTTAGTCGCCTGCCAGACAAGCAAGGCCAAGACCCTTTTGTTCGAAAAGCAAATCCAATCCTTGGAAAAAGCATTGGAAAGCACCTCGTTGCTGATGGAACATGGTACGACGACCTATCTGGAAGTGCTGACCGCCCGCCAGTCCTTGTTGAGTGCACAGCTGTCACAAACAGCTAACCGGTTCACCGAGATACAAAGCGTGATCAACCTTTATCAAGCTTTAGGCGGCGGTAGAGAATAAGAAAACATTTTTTATCCATAAAAGCCAAAAACCTTCTAAACCGGACCTTTTACCTATTCCATAGGACCTGTTTCAGAAAAAGTATCCAAACTTCAACGAAACAGGTCCTTTTTTATCAAATGAAAAATAAGCGGAGCCATGACATTGTCTATTCATTTTTTTATACTTTTGTGGGCATAAGACAGAATATACACAACAATGAAAAGTAAAAGTTTAGTTTCTATCGATCAATGCTCCAAAGAGGACATTCTTCGTATTCTGGATAACGCCAGGAAGTTTGAAGCAAATCCGAACCGTAAGGTGCTGGAAGGCAAAGTTGCAGCGACCTTGTTCTTCGAACCCTCCACCCGCACACGTCTGAGTTTCGAAACTGCGGTGAACCGGTTGGGCGGCCGTGTGATCGGTTTCTCCGACGCTTCCACGACTAGTTCCTCCAAAGGCGAAACACTGAAAGATACCATCCTGATGGTAAGCAACTACGTCGATCTTATCATTATGCGCCACCATTTGGAAGGCGCCGCCCGTTATGCATCGGAGGTTACGGACGTGCCTATCATCAATGCCGGTGACGGAGCAAACCAGCATCCTTCCCAGACAATGCTGGACCTCTATTCCATTCAAAAGACACAAGGCAAGCTGACCGATCTCAACATCACAATGGTAGGCGACCTGAAATACGGACGTACCGTACACTCACTGATAGTAGGTATGTCTCATTTCAACCCGACATTCAACTTTATCGCACCAAACGAACTTCACATGCCGGATGAACAGAAGAACTTCTGCGACAAACATGGCATCAAATACAACGAATATACCGAATTTACGGAAGACATCATCAACCAGACGGATATTCTGTACATGACTCGTGTACAACGCGAACGTTTCACCGACCTCGAAGAATACGAACGTGTAAAGAATGTGTATATACTGAAGAATGACATGCTGAAAAACAGTCGCGAGAACTTGCGCATCCTGCATCCGCTGCCTCGCGTGAACGAAATCGCTTATGATGTGGACGATAATCCGAAAGCCTATTATATCCAGCAGGCACGCAACGGACTGTTCGCCCGTCAAGCCATCATCTGCGAAGTGTTGGGCATTTCCGTTGAAGATTAAGAATCCCGTTTCCTGATTTTCAACTTTCAATTATCAATTTTCAATTATCAAAAGTTATGTCAGCAGAAAAGAAAAAAGAATTGCAGGTCGCCGCTTTAGAGAACGGTACTGCCATTGATCATATTCCCCCCAGCCAGTTGTTTAAAGTAGCCAAATTACTGGGGCTGGAAAACATGGACAATACGATTACGATCGGCAACAATTTCCACAGCAATAAAATGGGCAGTAAAGGCATGATCAAAATCTCCGACAAGTTCTTCTGTGACGAAGAGATCAACCGCATCGCCCTGATCGCCCCAAACGTGATCCTGAACATTATCCGCGATTACGAAGTGGTGGAGAAAAAGACCGTTACCTTACCAGACGAACTGGTAGGGCTCGTAAAATGCAACAATCCGAAATGTATTACCAATAATGAACCAATGCCGACTCGTTTCGATGTAATCGACAAAGAAAAGGGTACGATCAGATGCCATTATTGCGAACGTAAGATTAATAAAGAAGACATCATCGTTAAATAATTAACAATCGACAATGGACAATCGACAATTATTTGTCGCAGTCTTTTAATTGCCCATTGTCAATTACCAATTGTCATGAAACACGACTGGAAGCCCGGCACGATGATCTATCCGCTGCCAGCAGTAATGGTTAGTTGCGGCTCTGAGCCTTCAGAATACAATATTATCACTGTCGCGTGGGTAGGTACGATATGTACTAACCCACCGATGTGTTATATCTCCGTCCGTCCGGAACGTCACTCCTACCCGATCTTGAAAAAGAACATGGAATTTGTGATTAACCTGACAACCCGCTCTTTAGCATACGCAACAGACTGGTGTGGTGTCAATTCCGGCAAAGATCATACTAAGTTCGAAGAGATGAAACTGACGCCAGGAAAAGCCTCAGTCGTAAATGCTCCAATCATCGAAGAATGCCCGCTCTGCATCGAATGCCGGGTAAAAGAAGTAATGGCATTAGGCAGCCATGACATGTTTATCGCCGATGTGGTAAACGTGCAGGCCGACGACAAATATCTGGACCCGGAAACGGGAGCTTTCGATATGCAGCGTGCTGACCTGCTGGCTTATTCACATGGCAAATATTACGGATTGGGCGACTTTGTCGGTAAATTCGGCTGGTCGGTCAGAAAGAAAAAATAGTCATGAAGAAAATTTACCTTATATTGCTGATACTTCCATTCTGTTTCTCGGCCAACGCCCAGAAGTTTATCAAGATCGAAGACAAGACATTCAACTGGGGAGGAAAAGTTGGAGTCAATGCCGCGCTCCCGATTGTCAAATCGTTGACGATAGACAATCAGGAGATGGAAGACATACGTCTGCAATATAAGGTAGGTTACCAAGCAGCTGTGTTTGCACGAGTCAATATCGATCGTTTCTATATTCAACCCAGCTTGGCATGGCAATATACGGAAGGTGACATACGTTTCAACATACCACAGACAGAAAACAGCCTGCCTGACGGGACAAACACCCAAATGCCTATCGGCAAGAACCGGATTACTTATAAGTCCGCCACGCTCGAAGTTCCGGTGATGATCGGTTATTATCTGGTAAAAGAAGGTCCGTACGCATTAAGCATGATGTTCGGCCCCAATATCAAATACAACTACAAAACGCGCTACAGTACAGATATGACAGACAGACCCCGCGAGTTTGAAGACGACAATACCCCTTTCGGCATCAGCATAGCCGCCGGGCTGGGAGTCAGTATCTGGCGTCTGTTTCTTGACTTCAGTTATGAATTCGGTTTGAACGAGGTAGCTTCCGATTTCCGTGAGATAGGTACCGAGGCCAACCAGAAAGGGACTCTCAACATTGAAAAACGAACAAACATAATGAGTTTCTCACTCGGTTTCCTGTTCTGATTCAGATTTTCATTGTTAAACCATCAAAAAACATATCAGATGAAAAAAGTCAAGATTACGGTATTAAAAACTACTTTAGATGAACAACTGGCCCGCGAATACGGCGCCGAAGGACTGACCGCCTGCCCCATGCTGAAAGAAGGACAAGTTTTTTATGCTGATTATGCCAAGCCGGAAGGTTTTTGTGACGAGGCTTGGAAAGCGATTTACCAATATGCTTTTGCGTTGTCACATGGTGCTGGAAAAGAAGTATTCTATTATGGAGACTGGATCAGAAAACCGGGAGTTGCCATCTGCAGTTGCAATGACGGATTACGCCCTGTCATATTCAAGCTCGAAGCGACGGACGAAGAGTCCGAGATAGACTACACGCCTGTCCGTTGACCAAAAATCAGGATGTATACCCTTATCCTGTAAAAATGGTACTTATCCCCGTAATTCATATACAATCCGAACCAACCTGTCACAGTAACTTTGTATCTGTTCCTCCGGAACATTTTTAATAGCGATTTAAACTAATATACAAGTATGGCAAAAAAAGTATTGATCTTATCATCCAGTCCCCGCCGAGGCGGCAACTCAGACACGCTCTGTGACGAATTTATGCGTGGTGCGGCAGAAAGCAATCATGAAGTGGAAAAGATTTTCCTGAGAGACAAAACAATCCATTACTGTACGGGATGCAGTACATGCAGTCTGTACCAGAAGCCATGCCCTCAAAAAGACGACGCGGCAGAAATCATCGAAAAAATGGTGGATGCCGATGTGATCGTAATGGCTACCCCAGTCTATTTCTACACAATAAGCGCTCAAATGAAAACCCTGATAGACCGCTGCTGTGGAAGATACACGGAGATGAACGGCAAGGAATTTTATTTCATCGTAACGGCAGCCGAAGACGACCGTAAGAAAATGCTCCGCACGATCGACACTTTCCAGGGATTCCTGGACTGCCTGGAAGATCCCGTAATAAAAGGAACCGTGTTCGGATTAGGCGTTTGGCACAAAGGAGAGATCAACGGAAATCCCGCCATGAAAGATGCCTATCAAATGGGAAAACAGGTTTAAGCGATTGCAATGACAGCCCTTTTCAAAGCATATATGTTTTGAATGCAAAACATATATGTTTCGTTTTCAAAACACCGGTGTTTTGAAAAAGGAATCCTTTACTGCAATAAACTTCATGCCTCCATGAGCGGTTATATATACAATAACAACATAAAATTTAAAAGCTATGGGATTTTTATGGTACATTATCATAGGTATAGCAGCCGGCTTTCTGGCCGGTAAAATCATGCGGGGCGGTGGCTTCGGAGTAATAATCAATCTGATTTTGGGAATAGCCGGCGGTGTATTGGGCGGCTGGGTATTCGGATTACTCGGAATTGCAGCTTCCGGTATTATCGGCAGTCTGATTACGGCGACAGTCGGAGCCATTCTGATGTTATGGATCGCTTCGTTGTTTAATAAGCGAAATGTAGATTAATAACAACAGGACATATAGAGTAACGCAAATCCACCCAATTGGCAAGATCTGCGTTACCCTGTTTTTTCAGCTATTTACGGGAACACATCCTATTTCAACACAACCAATACCTTGACCGGGCCATGTGCACCCAATACAAGAGCCTGTTCTATATCAGCTGTTTTAGAGGGGCCTGAGATAAAAGCACCGAAATCATATGTCATGTTTTCCGTCCGTTTATAGGCTTCATGCATATTGTTCACGATCGAATTGCGGTCTATCAGCATAACCAGGCTGTTGGAGATAAAATACAATGCCTTATGCTTTACCTGGCGGGTAATCCAGACAGCCCCGTTCTCGGCTACACCAAAATGGCCTTCCACGATGGCAAGGTCTGTATTGTCCAACTCACGAGGATCGTCGAGATCGTCCGGATTAAAGGTGGCACAGGTAATACTGGACAGATTGGAGGCGATACGGATTGCATCAGGAAAATGGTGACGAATAATATCGTTGATATCGTCTCCAGGCTGCATCAGGACGACTTGCCCCCCAGCAGCTTTCAGAGAGTCGGTAAACTGGAGGATTTTATCTTCGTAAGTGATGGCATCCAGCGTCAGTTCCGGCATATCGTAACGTTTGCCGGTGTGACGACGGATAGCAGATAATATATCGTTTTTGCTACTCATTGTCGTATCATTTTAAGGGCAAGCATACTTCACCCCTACATTATTTTATCTTGTTACTTTTCCACATTTCATTGAACGACTGCTTGGCAAAAGCTGGCAGTTCACGGCCCTTCCCCCATGCATTCAAAGCGTTGTAGATCATAAAACGAGGCATGTTATTGACTACCGGGGCAAACTTCAAAGCCGTATTGAACAGTTTCGGACGTTCCATCAGGAACTTCATGCCGCCGGACATAATCTTTTTCTCCGTACTCGCTTTCCCTATCTTATCCAAGTCCTGACGCCAGCGATAGATCTGTTCGCCGAGGTCTATCTTGACCGGGCAAACATTCGAGCAAGAGAGGCACAACGAACAGGCAGAAACATTGTCCGAATATTTCACCGGATCTTTCAGCATCCCTAGATTGATCCCAATCGGGCCGGGTATAAAATATGTATAGGAATAACCACCGCTACGGCGATAGACCGGACAAGTATTCATACACTCGCCACAACGGATGCAGTTCAGCGTACGGATATGATCGGGACATGCCAGGATATCACTCCGCCCGTTATCGACTATGATGATATGAAACTCACCTCCTTCTTTCGGTTTACAATAGTGAGAAGTGTAGGAAGTGATCGGCTGCCCCGTGCCGGAGCGTGCCAGCAGGCGGGTGAAGACACCTAACGAGTCCCGATCCGGCACGATCTTCTCCATTCCGAACGTCGCAATGTGAACATTCGGGAAAGAAGTTCCCATATCTGCATTCCCCTCGTTGGTGCAGACCACTATCTCTCCAGTCGAAGCAACTGCAAAGTTAGCTCCCGTCATGGCAACATCGGCTGTCAGGAATTTCTCACGCATATTTTTGCGGACGGCATGCGTCAGATAGGTCGGGTCGGAATTGCCTTTTTCCGTACCTAACACGCGCTCCATCATCTCGCCCACCTCCTGCCGCTTGATATGGATAGCGGGCATCACGATATGGCTGGGATGAAGTTTCATCCATTGAAGGATACGTTCGCCGAGGTCGCTCTCGATTATATCGTAACCTTTTCCGAACAGGTAATCGTTCATACCACACTCTTCTGTCAACATGGATTTGCTCTTTATCAGCGTATGCGCCTTGTGCTGTTGCAGGATTTCCTCGACGATCGCATTATGTTCCGCCGCGTCTTTCGCCCAATGGACAATCGCTCCGTTGGCCGTGGCGTTCTTCTCGAACTCTTCCAAAAGGACATCCAAATGGCTGTTCGAATAAAGTTTGATCTCACAAGCCAGTTCACGCAAGCGTTCCCATTCGGGAAGCGAATGGCTCATTTTATCCCGTTTGACACGGACCATCCAGAGGGTTTCGTCGTGCCAGGCTTCCTGCTTGCGGTTCCCGATGAAGCGGGCAGCCGCTTTTGAATGTTTCGTGCTCATAATCCGGAGGCTAATATTTCAACAATATGAATCGTTTTGATCGGAAGGTTGTCACGCTTGATCACGCCTTCCATATGCATCAGGCAGGAACTGTCGGCACCGGTGATGTACTCGGCTCCTGTGCTCATGTGGTCCTTCACCTTATCTCGTCCCATACAGACGGACACTTCGGGTTCCTCAATCGCAAACATGCCACCGAACCCACAGCACTCGTCGATACGTTTCGGTTCGAATATCTCAATGCCTTTCACCAAAGAGAGGAGATCGCGCAACTTAGAAAAATACGGGATATTCCGTTCACTCGGAGAAGAAAGATGCAACTCGCGCACACCGTGACAGCTATTGTGAATGCTTACCTTGTGGGGAAATTCAGCTTTCAGTTCCTTGACCTTCACAATATCGTGCAGGAACTCGCAGATATCATAAATCTTCTTGCTGTTCATACACACATGACCTGCCTTTTCCAGAATACCGGGATGATTCTCTTTCACGAAAGCGACACAACTGGCAGAAGGGCCAACCACATAATCGTACGAACGGAACAGTTCTTCCATACGCAGCGCCAACCCTGCCGATTCATGCTCGAATCCGGCATTTGCCATTGGCTGGCCACAACAAGTCTGGTCTAACGGATAATCCACATCCAACCCGAGACTTTTCAATAATTTATAGGAAGCAACACCAACTTCCGGATATACCGCATTGATATAACAGGGGATAAATAATCCTATCTTCATATTGGTTTATTTTAATTACCACAAATGTAATAATTATTTCTGTTACTTTGAACTTGATCCAAAAGTAACAAATCACTTATACTCCTGCCAGCTTCGGATTTGTATATCGTCCATGCCCAGCGTGCAAAATGCTTCGATAAAGGCGCTTGCCAGACGGGCATTTGTGATGAGCGGAACGTTCAGATCGATGGCGGCACGACGGATCTTATAGCCATTATTCAACTCACCGGCTGAAAGGTCGCGCGGAATATTCACAACCATGTCGATCTTCCTTTCGTGGAGCATGGTGAGTGCTTGAGGTTCCATGTCCTCCTCGCTCGGCCAGTAAACCCGCGTACTGGAGATGCCGTTTTCTTCGAGAAAGCGGTGTGTCCCGCCTGTTGCAAAGAGGTTGTAGCCTTTCGATGCCAGCATCTTGGCGGCATCCAACATGGCCACTTTCTGTTTTGGCGTACCCGTCGAGAGCAGAATATTCTTTTCTGGGATACGGAGACCGACGGAAAGCATACTTTTCAAAACAGCCTCGGAAACATCGTCGCCGATACACCCGACCTCGCCCGTCGAAGCCATATCAACACCTAAAACAGGGTCGGCTTTCTGCAAGCGGTTGAAGGAGAACTGCGAGGCTTTGATACCTACATAATCCAGATCGAATTCGTTCTTATTAGGTTTCTCGACAGGTAAACCTAACATGATGCGAGTGGCCAGTTCAATAAAGTTAATCTTCAATACTTTGCTGACGAAAGGAAAGGAACGGCTCGCGCGAAGGTTACATTCGATCACCTTGATCTCGTTGCCTTTCGCCAGATATTGGATGTTGAACGGACCAGAGATATTCAGCTCTTTTGCGATCTGCTTGCTGATACGCTTGATGCGGCGGACCGTTTCAACATACAGCTTTTGTGCGGGAAACTGGATAGTTGCATCGCCGGAATGCACACCGGCAAACTCGATATGTTCGGAGATTGCATACATGACGATCTCACCCTTATCGGCTACAGCATCCATTTCCACTTCCTTGGCATGTTCGATGAACTGGCTGACAACGACCGGATGTTTCTGCGACACGTTGGCTGCCAGCTGCAAGAAGCGTTCGAGTTCTTCCTGGTTGGAGCAGACATTCATGGCGGCGCCACTCAGCACATAACTCGGACGAACCAAGACCGGAAAACCCACCTCAGCCACAAACTCGTTGATATCTTCCATCGACGAAAGCTCTTTCCAACGCGGCTGGTCCACACTGATGCGGTCCAGCATGGCGGAAAATTTCTCGCGATCTTCGGCATTGTCGATACTCTTGGCGGATGTCCCCAAGATATTGACATGCTGTTCGTCAAGGCGCATCGCCAGGTTATTGGGTATCTGACCGCCTGTCGAGACAATCACGCCGTGCGGATTTTCCAGTTCGAGGATATCCATCACACGTTCGAAGGTCAGTTCATCGAAGTAAAGGCGGTCACACATATCATAGTCGGTCGAAACTGTTTCAGGATTGTAGTTGATCATCACCGAACGCCAACCTTCCTTACGGATCGTTTCCAACGCCTGCACGCCACACCAGTCGAACTCGACCGAACTGCCGATCCGGTAAGCGCCGGAACCCAGCACGACGATGGAACGGTGGTCACCCTGATACTGCACGTCGTTTTCCGTACCGCTATAGGTCAGATACAGATAGTTCGTCTGCGCCGGGTATTCAGCAGCCAGCGTATCGATCTGTTTCACTACCGGAACGATGCCGTGTTCCTTACGAAACTGGCGGATCTGCATCATACCTCTTTCTATATTTCCCTCAAGGCCGAAGGCGCGAGCTATCTGAAAATCGGAGAAACCTTGCCGTTTCGCCTTGCGAAGCAATGAACTATGGACTATGGACGATTGACAATTATCAGGATTGCGATATTCTTTTTTAATTACCAATTGTCCATTATCAATTGTCAATTTATGCAACTCCTTGGAGGTACACATGATTCCGTAGAGTTTTTGTAGGAACCACCGGTCTATCTTGGTCAGTTCGTGTATCTGATCGATGGTATATCCGGCACGGAACGCTTTGGAGATAACGAAGATACGGGTGTCGGTCGGTTCATGGAGTGCCTTGTCGATGTCGGTTATCACCAGCTCCTTGTTTTCCACGAAACCATGCATGCCCTGTCCGATCATACGCAACCCTTTTTGGATCGCCTCTTCGAAGGTGCGCCCGATCGCCATCACCTCGCCCACAGATTTCATGCTCGACCCCAACTCACGAGCCACACCATGAAACTTACCCAAATCCCAGCGCGGGATCTTGCAGACCACATAGTCGAGAGCCGGTTCGAAGAAAGCACTTGTCGTCTTCGTCACCGAGTTTTTCAAATCAAAAAGGCCGTAACCCAGTCCCAACTTAGCTGCGACGAAAGCCAACGGATAACCAGTTGCTTTAGAGGCCAGCGCAGACGAACGGGAAAGACGGGCGTTCACTTCGATCACGCGGTAGTCTTCGCTCTCCGGATCGAAAGCATATTGCACGTTACATTCGCCCACGATACCGATATGACGGATGATCCGGATAGCCAGTTCACGAAGTTTATGATACTCGCTGTTGGTCAGTGTCTGTGACGGAGCGATCACGATGCTTTCGCCGGTATGGATACCCAACGGGTCGAAGTTCTCCATGTTGCAGACCGTGATACAGTTGTCGAAACGGTCGCGCACCACCTCATATTCCACTTCTTTCCATCCCTTCAAACTCTTTTCCACCAACACTTGAGAAGAGAAAGAGAAGGCTTTTTCAACCAGTACATCCAGTTCCTCCTCATTGTCGCAGAAGCCGGAGCCGAGGCCGCCCAAAGCATAAGCGGCACGGACAATCACCGGATAGCCTAACTCGGCAGCAGCCCGGCGGGCATCTTCGGCATTTTCCACCGCTTCGCTCTTGATCGTCTTCACACCGATCTCGTCGAGTTTGCGGACGAAGAGTTCGCGATCCTCCGTATCCATGATTGCCTGTACCGGAGTACCGAGTACACGGACGTTATATTTTTCCAGCACACCACTCTGGTAAAGCGCCACACCGCAGTTCAACGCCGTCTGGCCTCCAAAAGCGAGCAGGATGCCATCCGGACGTTCTTTGGCGATCACCTTTTCGACAAAGAAGGGAGTGACGGGCAGGAAATAAACGGTATCTGCCACTCCTTCCGAAGTCTGTACCGTAGCGATGTTCGGATTGATAAGCACTGTCTGGATTCCCTCCTCCTTGATGGCTTTCAAAGCCTGGCTACCTGAATAGTCGAATTCTCCCGCTTCACCGATCTTTAGGGCGCCGGAACCGAGTATCAGGACTTTCTTTATATCTTCTTTCATTTTCAGACTCTTTTATTCGTTAACATTTTTAGATCTGTCGTCCCAATTCCTAAAGCAAATCGACAAACTTATCGAAGATAAACTCCGTATCGGTCGGTCCGCTACATGCTTCGGGATGGAACTGGGAAGAAAAGAAAGGCTTCGTCTTATGCCGGATTCCTTCGTTTGTCCCGTCGTTCATATTGACAAAGAGCGGTTCCCAGTCAGCCCCCAATGTGTCATTATCCACTGCGTAGCCGTGATTCTGGGAGGTGATAAAACACTTCTCCGTCCCCACCATACGCACCGGCTGGTTATGGCTGCGGTGGCCATACTTCAGTTTATAGATCGAAGCGCCGCCTGCTTTGGCAAGCAACTGGTTTCCCATGCAAATGCCACAGATCGGTTTGTCCCCATCCAATGCCTTGCGGATATTCCGGACAGCAACATCGCAAGTATTGGGATCGCCAGGGCCGTTCGAAAGGAAAAGCCCGTCGTATTCCAAATGATTGAAATCATAGTTCCAGGGAACACGTATCACCGCTACATTCCGCTTCAAAAGGTTACGGATGATATTGGCTTTCACACCACAATCGAGAAGCACAACACGCTTCAAGAGTTGAGAGTTGAAAGTTGAAAATTGAAAGTTGTCGAAGCCTACAGGGTAATGGGTGGTGATCCCGTCAGGTAAGTAGGCGACAATGTCTTTGCAAGAAACACGATCCACATAATTGATGCTACCGTAATCCGGTATTTCCCCTCCACTTTCACCTTCTTTATCGGCGGTACCGATAACGATACGTCCCATCATTACCCCGTGCTCTCGTATCTTTTTTGTCAGCGCACGGGTATCGATGCCGGTAATTCCGGGAATCTTCTCACGTTTCAACCAGTCACCAAGGCTTTCCACAGCATTCCAGTGGCTATACTCTTCACTATAGTCACTCACGATAATCGCCTCCGCATGAATTTTCTCACTCTCCATAAAGGTAGGCAAGCCGTTCTCTTCGATAGAGAAAGGAGGCACCCCGTAGTTTCCGACCAACGGATAAGTCAGAACCATCAACTGCCCGGCATACGAAGGGTCGGTAAGACTTTCGGGATAACCGGTCATTGCAGTGTTGAACACCACTTCGCCGGCCACTGCCTTGTCAAAACCAAAAGAGAAGCCGTGAAACATGCTTCCGTCGTCTAAGACCAATGTTGCTGTTTTTCTTGTCATTTTCAATATTCAATTATCATTTTTCAATTCCCCAATATTCCTCTTCCATATAATGAATGAACGCTTCGTTCACCATTCGTACACCACCAGGTGTCGGATAATCACCGGAGAAATACCAGTCGCCCGGATGATCAGGACAAGCGGCATGTAACCCTTCGAGTGTCTGGTAAACAATCTCCACCTTCGCACGTGTTCCTACGGGGGTAAGCAGTTCCACCATCTTGGCCGAAATTTCCTCGTCGGTGAAAGACGCATAAATCTCCTTCACATAATTTACGGTCGCATCGCACGGCATAACCTGCTGCCGCTTGGCTTTCTTATAGGCATCGAGCAGAACGGATTCCATCCCCTTGTCCACTAAAAGTGCCACGGCAGCCTTGAACGCGATAAATTCGCTCATACGAGACATATCAATACCGTAATAGTCCGGATAGCGCACCTGCGGAGACGAGCTGACCACCACGATCTTCTTCGGATTCAGTCGGTCCAGAATACCGATGATACTCTGCCGGAGTGTCGTACCGCGCACGATACTGTCGTCGATCACGACCAGATTGTCCTCGAAAGGCACGATGCTTCCGTACGTGATATCGTACACATGGGCAGCCAGATCGTTACGACTGTTTCCCTCGGCAATAAAGGTACGCAATTTTATATCTTTGATCGCTACTTTTTCACACCTAACACGCATGGACAGGATTTGTTCCAGTTCTTCCTCCTGAAGCAGGTGGCTGCGATCGGCGATCCATTCCTTTTTCTTCTTGTTCAAATATTCGTTCATGCCCTCCTGCAATCCAAAGTAGGCGACCTCCGCCGTATTCGGGATAAAGGAAAAGACCGTATGGTTCAGATCGTTGTCCACAGCCTTCAAGACTGCAGGTACAAGATTTTCACCCAACCGTTTCCGTTCGCGGTAAATATCCCGATCGCTTCCACGTGAGAAGTAAATGCGCTCGAACGAGCAGGCCTTATTTTCCTTCGGCTCTACGATCTGCGACGTATGCCAATTACCTTGCTTGTTGATGATCAGTGCCTCTCCCCTTTTCAGTTCATGTACATCTTCGGCAGGCACGTTCATGGCCGTCTGGATCACCGGACGTTCGCTTGCCAGGATCACGATCTCGTCATCGGCATAATAGAACGCCGGACGGATGCCCCAGGGATCGCGCACGCTGAAAGACTCACCACTCCCGGTCAATCCGCAGATCACGAAACCACCGTCCCACTGCGGGGCACAACGTTTCAGGACATTCGACAGGTCGACATTTGCCTCGATCGCATGGGTGATATTCATTCCTTTCAGCCCTTCGGCTTCGTACTTCCGGTACAGGCGTTCGACCTCACGGTCCAGACGGTGCCCCACCTGTTCTAGCATGATGAAAGTGTCGGCATAGGCACGCGGATGCTGGCCGATGGCTGTTATCTCTTCAAAAATATCCTGTACGTTAGTAAGATTGAAATTACCGCAAAGAGCAAGGTTCTTGGCTCTCCAGTTGTTACGGCGTAAAAAAGGATGGACATAGGAAATACCGGATTTCCCGGTCGTACTGTAACGCAGGTGTCCCATATAAAGCTCTCCTGCAAAGGGAAGGTTTGTTTTAGCAAAAAGCGGATCATTCAGTTTGTCGGGCGGCAAATCCTTGTAATACTCATGAACGGCTGCAAATATCTCGGTAATGGCTTCTGTGCCTAATGCTCTTTCCCGAAACATATATTCTTCGCCGGGACTAGCTTCCAACTTGACGCATGCTAAACCGGCTCCTTCTTGACCGCGGTTATGCTGCTTTTCCATCAACAAATAGAGCTTATTGAGCCCATACATCCAGGTTCCATACTTCTGATGATAATATTCCAAAGGCTTTAGTAACCGGACCATGGCGACTCCACACTCGTGTTTAAGTACTTCCATTTGGTTCTATCTTGTTTATTCCGACTGCAAAGATACTTACATTATATTACATAATGTTCATATAAACGAAGTTTATTTGACACATTAATAGAAATAATCATTTTATCTACCATTTAGTTAAATTATTCTATAAAACAATATTCTTTCAACAAATCTACCAAATAAAAAGAAAAAGTCCTTTCATCACATACGGATCGTAAGAAAGCAAAAGGCTTTTTTATATAATCATTATCAGAGCGATTTTGTTCTGGGAAATCGCTTTTGGATTTCTCATTTACACAAACTGACTTTATAAACAAAATGCGGCATGTCCACCCCTCGGTAATGCTTAATGAAGGTTGCCACTTTTTGCATGCCATTGCGCCGCGCTACTTTTTGGGAAGCAATATTGGTATCCCGTATGATCGAATAGACCTCTTCGAAACCAAGCGTATGGAAAGCATACTCCCGACAAGCGACAGCAGCTTCGATAGCAAAGCCCTTATGCCAAAACTCCTTTTTAAAAAGGTAACCGATTTCAGGGACTCGTTTTCCGTCAAATTCCTGATAAGTAATACCACACTGCCCAATTAGTTCGTTGCTACCTTTCTCAACCACTCCCCATAAACCGAAGCCGTCGTGCCGGTACCGTCCGAACTGCCTATCCAGCCAGTTTTGCACTTCCTGATCGTTGAATGCCCCTTCATAGGCATACATGACTTCATCGTCCTGCAACAGTTTGCACACATCCTTAAAATCTCCTTGTTCCAATCCCCGTAATAACAATCGTTCCGTTTCCAGTATTTTCATATCATCCTCCACATTTATAAAATCATCAATTCCGAAACATTTAAGTTTCTCACCTTTACCAACACTATTTCCGGTAAAAGAACTTTTACCTCCTCTTCTTCTCCCGTTTTTTTCCAATACACGACAAAATTAACGCGTGCCTCTTTCAGTTCATATCCCTTATCCAGCCATTTCTCGATCTCTTTTTTGAAACTGTTTGAAAAACGGACAACTTCCTTATCCGACGAATCGCAACAACCGCCCTCCATCAACCGCAATGGCATGCCACTTTTCAGATTTCCAATCGACTCCTGCCTCCTTGCATCTTTGAAAAAATCCAACCATACATCGCGATGCGTAAGCAAGAACAGTAAACGTTCCGGCATCGGATAATAAGCCTTATCGAACCGGATAATTTTTTCCTCATTGCCGAAAATTTCCGGATAATAGCTATTCAAATGGATCGATAACTTATTTTTGGCACGTGTGAGTGCTACATAAATCTCACGTCTCTTTTCATCCGTGACAGGCTGATTATCCCCTAATAAATCCCTATTATCGTTTAAAAGCAGAAAGACATTATCAAACTCTTTCCCTTTTGCCTTGTGAATCGTAGAAACAACGATAGTTTCTCCCCGAACGGCATAGAAATCTTCCAGCTTCGATTCAAACAGATACGTTTCCCAATCCGAACGATACTTACAGGGATAAAGTTGTTCGAAATTCTGAATAATCCCCCGGCAAATTTCCCAAGAAGCAGCTTCACAATATTCATTTTTAATAGCTTGTTTTGCCTCAGCCCAGCATACTTCATCTATCAGATGAACCTCCGCTTGCGATCCTAAAATCCGGTTGAAGAAACGCATCTCATCCATATCGCACAGACGGAAACCCTCGTTCGACTGAATCAAACGGACTGGCATACGTTTATCTTTCAACAAACAGGCAACCTGTATCGCTTCCCAGTTTGTCTGAGTCAATACGCAGGTCGTTCCGATCAGAGGGGTTGCACAAATATCCTGCACCAATGGTATAACCATATTCGGCGACTGGTATTGAACGATACGGATCTCACCTTCATCCTGGTCGTGAGAAATGATCCGCGACTGCTTCATTCTTTCAGGTATAGTTTCCCAAAAACGATTCGCAAACTCAACCAAACACTTTTTGCTTCGGAAATTGACCAGCAAATCATGCGTACGAGCACCGTATTCATCGACCAGCTTTCTCATATATCGGGAATTCGAACGACGGAAACTGTAAATATTCTGGTCATCGTCACCTACCGCGACCACCTTCAAGTCCTCATTTTTACGAATAAGCGCCTCCACCAGTGCAAACTCGTCTTCAGTCATATCCTGCGCCTCATCAATCACCAGAACCGTTTTTGTAATACGATTTATCTCTACTTCCCCATTGCCTATTTTTCCCACGGCATCGATAATTACGGAAGATGATTTTTCTAAAGAACCTTGCAGCCCTAACAGGTCGAAACAATAAGAGTGGAAAGTCTTGATCTCAACATAACCAGCAGCAGTCCCTATCAAATCCCATAACCGTCGTCTGAATTCGCTCGCAGCAGCACGAGAAAAAGTCAGCATCAAGAGTTGTTCGTGCTTGACATCTTCCTCCAACAGCAAGTAAGCCAGTTTATGAACAAGTACACGTGTCTTTCCACTTCCGGGTCCCGCCATGACGACTATAGAACCGGGACGGTCATCCTTGACAATCTCCAATTGTGTTTCGGACAATTCCCCCAATAACCGCTGAAGTTTGGTATTCGTCATTTTCCGGTTAATCTCATCCCTCCGTTTACCAGGGAAATATTTTTGGAGGAATGACGAATAATTCAGTTGGAAATAGTCGTCAACAAATTCCAATGCATCGCTATTACCGGAAAGCATTTTCCGTACATATTCACCGACAATATTAATCTGCTGGATCTTATTGGCATAAAACAGTTCGAGTTTATGATAATCATCCTGTTTATATTGCATCTTATTATTCAGAACCAATCTGTCTATCTGCAATCGGTTGTATAACACCAAGAAGCCACCTTCGATCTGTAAGGCTTCTATCCGCGAAAGATACAAAAGAGTATCTTCAATGTCTTCCATCCGAATGGTATGCCCAAACAATTGTTTCCTGACATCCTTCTCATACGCCTCTTTCAGCTCAAGCATGGAAAACTCGACCAAAATATTTCCGCTCTGTTCCAGCTCGCTGGACTGTCCTGTTTTCTCAAACAAATAACGAATGATGAAATCAGACAAGAGATGCCTCCCTTCCGTCAGTTCTTCCAGATCGAGGACCGATCCGGTACGGGCAATCGTGACATAATTATGCGCTTTATCCAAGTATATCCGTTTGATCCAGTTCTTTTCAGACCAAAAATTAAGGAGTCTGTTTAGCTTATCTGGCGAAATACTTTTTCCAGTCTCGATCTCGGCTTCTTTCCGTAGCTCTTTCAGATTGAAAGATTGTTCTTTTGCGGTAAGAAGTTACGAAAAGAGTGTAATTTATTGGAAATGAGCGTAGGTTAATTGCTCTTGATAGTAATAGGTTACGATTTAGTTAGTTATCTACTGCATTATCCTTCTGCGCGTTGCGTAACCTTCAAAGAACTCTTCGTATGCAAAAGTAGCTATTTAATTCGAGATTTTGATATAAACTCCCGTTTTTTATCCCCTCATTCATAAGAATTTTCCGTAAAAGCGGTATTGTCCGTCGGCACACCATTGCCCAAAACGAGTTTGGAACAAACGTGTGCCGACTACCGCATAGCTGGAGAAAAGGGCATTGCCTCACGCCTAAACGATGTTTAGACAGATGAAGCAATGCCCCTTTCTTTTGCGCCTATGCCAAGAGGTGCTTTTACGGGTTTTCAAATGATTTTTCTTTTTTCGCTGTCTCTTTTGCCGGAAGCGGAAAGTGAATGCAGAGTGTGTCAGCCTGCCCCATGAATGAAACAGGCGCCCACACACAGCCGGACAAACCGGGAAGAATGATTGTTGCCACCCGGCTGAACAAGTTCCGTCGGATCGGAAACAATCATACTTCCTTTGTTGTGGTTTGCCCTTTTCACGCTTCCGGTGATGTCTTTTTCCTTTTGGT
>OGYW01000834.1_pt1 | contig 28837 bp, 24 predicted proteins | sample 1576621 | NCBI WGS metagenome assembly OGYW01 (sample SAMEA3541528, study PRJEB24748) | human gut metagenome | biome: human gut; feature: human-associated habitat; material: faeces | place: China | collected 2012 | reverse complement strand
AGCAGGAACAGCTTGCAAAAAATAAACGCCCGCTATTTGCCTTGAAAACGAATCTTCTGTTCGACGTCGCCATGATGCCGAATATAGAAATAGAAGTCCCCATCGGCAAACGTTGGTCCATAAATGGTGAATATATGTTCCCGTGGTGGCTGTTCGACGGCGACAAGTACTCCATGCAAATCCTTATGGGCGGTCTGGAAGGCCGCTACTGGTTGGGAAGCCATCAGAAGCGCGAGAATAGCGAAGTGCTGACCGGGCATTTCTTCGGGTTATATGCCGGAGGAGGTAAATACGACCTTCAGTGGAAAGAGAACGGTTATCAAGGAGAATTCTTTATTGCTGCAGGCATCAGTTACGGCTGGGCAACACGGATTGCACGCAATCTGCACTTGGAATTCAATATAGGTATTGGTATGCTACGTACCGATTACCGGCATTACCATGCACGGGACAACTACCAGACCTTGCTCTGGCAGGAGAATGGCAAATACACCTGGTTCGGCCCTACAAAAGCCAAGCTCTCTCTCGTCTGGCTGTTGAACCGTAAAGTGAGGAAAGGAGGTATAAAATGAGTGATAAGTGGTTAATAACAAGCAACGGACAGCTACTGTTCTTCTGTCTCTTATGTGTTTCCATCCTGCTTGTCTCCTGCGAGCGTCGTGACCTGACCTACTATGAAGTATCGGAGATTACCCTAACTGCCGACTGGAATGATTCGGGATTGGACGACAAAGAGCAAAAATACGGTGCCACAGCCGTGTTCTATCCGCGGAATGGCGGCGAACCGAAAATCTTCATGATGGGTGACCGTTCGGGCGACGCAGTACGCCTGCCGATGGGAGTGTATGACATCATTGTCTTCAACCGTTCGTTCAACGATTTCAGCAACATTGCTTTCCGTGGCAACAGTTATGAGACACTGGAAGCATACGCCCGCAAAGTAGAGACGCGTGTGGACAAAAAGACACGTGTGGAAACACGCACAATCATTTCCTCACCCGATGAATTGGCGGCAGCCACGCTGGAAGGTTTCACTGTTACGGAAGATATGCTGGGAAATTACAGGTGAGCTCCACGGGCCGGCCGGTACGGGGATGGAGAAAGCGCAGGCCCGTGGCGTGGAGACACTGGCCCGTCAGACCCGGCACGGGCTTCTTATTGCCGTACACGGTGTCCCCCAGAATGGGATGGCCGATATAAGCCAAATGGACCCGGATCTGGTGGGTACGGCCCGTCTCCAGCCGGCAGCGCAGGTGGGTGACGCCGGGATACCGGGCCAACACCTCCCAATGGGTGATGGCGGGACGTCCGCCGGCCACCACCGCCATCTTCTTGCGGTCGCTGCGGCTGCGGCCGATAGGTGCGTTTACGGTGCCGCTGTCCTGCCGGAAGTTCCCCACCGCCAAACACTCATAGGTACGGGCCAGCGTATGATCCGCCAGCTGGGCCGCCAGTGCCAGATGGGCGGCATCGTTTTTGGCGGCGATGATCAGACCGCTGGTGTCCCGGTCGATGCGGTGGACGATGCCGGGACGCTTCTCGCCGCCGATACCGGAGAGGGAGTCCCCGCAGTGGTGCAGCAGGGCGTTGACCAGCGTGCCGTCCGGATGGCCCGGCGCCGGATGCACCACCATGCCTACGGGCTTATTCACCACGATGACGTCCTCGTCCTCGTAGACCACGTCCAGCGGGATATCCTGCGGGACGGCCTCCGGCTCCTCTGCCTTCGGCAGCGTCACGCACAGCTCCTCCCCGCCGGCGATGCGGTAGCTTTTGCCGGGGACGGCGCCATCACAGGTGACGCAGCCCTCCGCCAGCAGCCTTGCGGCGGCGGAGCGGGTCAGGCCCTCCACCCGCCGGGACAGGAAGCTGTCCAGCCGGGTGCCGATGTCCTCCTCAAGAGGGGTCAGACGGATCGTGTGCATGGTCAGACTCCTTCTTTTTCTTGTCGTACTTGTCGTAGAGGAACAGGTAGTACACCCCGCCCAGAATGGCTCCCACCACCACGCAGCAGTCCGCCAGATTGAACACCGGGTAGCTGAACAGCTGCAAGTCGAACATATCCACCACGTAGCCGTGGACGATGCGGTCGATGATGTTGCCGATGCCCCCTGACAGGATCAGGGTGCAGGCGGTGACGCCCGTCCAGTGACGCACCACCTTTTTGAGGAGCAGCAGCGCCACCACCGCCAGCAGCACCGCCGTGAACACCACCAGCAGCACCGTCCGGCCGGAGAAGCTGGACCATGCCGCCCCGTAGTTATGCAGCCGGGTCAGCTGCATGAAGCCCGGCAGGAACGGCGCCGACTCCCCCACGGCCAAGTGGGTCACCACCCAATATTTCAGCATCTGGTCGCCGGCCAGCAGCACGGCGCCAAGGATCGCATACCACATAATGTACTCCTTCTGCACATGGATTTTGGCTATGGGTTTATTGTACCCTATCGGCGGCGGGTTTGCAACCGCCGACTTGTAAACACTATGCAGGAGATGCCACTGATTTTTAACCGCACTGTCACCGGTTTGTAAATGTTTTTCATCATTTCGTGATGAATCTGTCCAGAAAATTCGGTATGATAAAGTCGTAAAGCAAACCAATGTGCATCCGGAAGAAAGGAGCTGCCATGAAAAGGCTTTGTGCGATCCTGCTGGGACTGATGATGCTGGCGGGCCTGTGTGCCTGCGGACGGAGAACCTCTCCCGCACCTGCTCCCAAAACGCCGGAGCCTGTCACGGTCATCACTCCGGCGCAGCCCACCCCTTCGGAGGCGGAGGTGGTTCCCGTTTCCTCCCCCGATGGCACCACGCCGCTGACGGCGGAGGAGCTGGACTGGTTCGGGCGGCGTTTCTTCAACGTGGTCCCCGGCTGGGGTCCCAACCGCTTTCTGGCCTGTGCCTATGACCGGCCGGAGGACATGGATCTGGCGGCGGTGCTGGCCTGCGGGCCGGAGGGCAGCTGGAACGTCACCTCTCAGGAGCGTGTCATGATCGCCGCCGGGGGGACGGACAGCGTGGTCCGCATCCCGCTGGAGCAGGCGCAGGAGCTGATGCTGCGCTACACGGGGCTGGCCCTGTCCGACACCCAGGGCGTGGGGCTGGACAGCCTGCGCTACCTCTCGGAATACAATGCCTACTACCGGGTGGGCGGCGAGGCGGAGGCTGCCTACTGCCGCATCCTCTCCGGATGGCACACGGCGGACGGGCTGACGGTATTGCAGTATGACGGCGGCACCGTGACCCTGCGGCAGCTGGATGGCCGGTGGGTGTTCGTATCCAACGTGCCGGGCCGCAGCGCATAAAAAGGTCTTACTCTTTCCTCTCATTCTCTCAATAGGCGGAAGCAGCCGGACGGGAGCCCGTCCGGCTGCTTCCGTTATTTTTGCTATTCCCCGGCTCCGTTTATTTTCTCTGCTCCCCGGCCTCGCAGTAAAACAGGATCTCCGCTCTCTGCAAGGAGCGGCAGTTTTTTGGATTTTTTCGTCGGGATTTCTTGTACCGGGGAGAGAAATATGGTATACTAACGTGATAAATATGGAAGATAGTGCCCCGGCATCCCACCGGGGCGGGGGGGGACCCATTGGATAGAAAAACAGCTTTGAAAACAAATTCAAAGGCACCCATTGGATAGAAAAACAGTTCTTCTGGACGAAGCGCAGCTGGAGCGGCAGCGGGAGTATACCCGCCAGCTGGCGGCCCTCCATCAGCAGCGGGGCAAGCCCGTCTATGCGCTGGTGGACACCTTCGGCTGCCAGCAGAATGTGGCCGACAGCCAGCACATTCTGGGTATGCTGCGGGACATGGGCTGCCAGTTCACCGACGACGCCGCTCATGCGGATATCGTGGTGCTGAACACCTGCGCCATCCGGGATCACGCCGAAAAGCGGGTCTACGGCAATCTGGGGGCGTTGACCCACACGAAAAAGCAGAACCCGGAGCAGGTCATCTGCCTGTGCGGATGCATGGCCCAGCGGCCGGAGGTGGCGGAGAAGGTGCGCCAGAGCTATCGCCACGTGGATCTGGTGTTCGGGCCGCAGGCGCTGTGGAAGTTCCCGGAGCTTCTGTACCGGGTCTATACCCGGCGGGGGCGTGTGTTCTCCGTGGAGGATGAACACGGCACCATCGCCGAGGGGATGCCCGTGGTGCGGGAAGGCAATGTCCGGGCTTGGGTGTCCATCATGTACGGGTGCAACAACTTCTGCTCATACTGCATCGTCCCCTACGTCCGGGGCCGGGAGCGCAGCCGGGAGCCCCAGTGCATCATCGATGACGTGCGGCAGCTGGCCGCCGAGGGGTATAAGGAAATCACTCTGCTGGGGCAGAACGTCAACTCCTACGGCAAGGATCTGGAGACGCCGTGGGACTTTGCCGACCTCCTGCGGGAGCTGGACAAAATCGAGGGGGACTATCTGATCCGGTTCATGTCCTCCCAGCCCAAGGACGCCACCCCCAAGCTGTTTGACACCATGGCCCGGAGCAGGCACGTGGCCCACCAGCTGCACCTGCCGGTGCAGTCCGGCTGCGACCGGGTGCTGCGGGCCATGAACCGGCCCTATGACCGGGCCAAGTATCTGGAGCTCATCACCTATGCCCGGAAGGTCATGCCCGATCTGGTGCTGACCTCGGATGTCATCATCGGCTTCCCCGGCGAGACGGAGGCGGAGGCTATGGAGACGGTGGAGCTGGTGCGGCAGGTGGAATTCGACGCCCTGTTCACCTTCATCTTCTCTCCCCGGCCCGGTACGCCGGCGGCCAAAATGGACGATCCCGTCCCCCGCAGCGAGAAGCAGAAGTGGTTCGACACTCTCTGCGCCGTGCAGAACGATATCTCCGCCCGGCTCCACGCCCGATATGTGGGCCAGACCCTGCGTGTGCTGGTGGACGGCCGCACCGACGACGCGCGCTGGCCCCTATCCGCCCGGACGGCGGGAGGACGGCTGGTACATCTGGTGGGCGACGAGGACGCTCTGGGCCAGTACCGGCAGGTACGCATCACCGACAGCAACACCTGGGCGCTGTTCGGGGAGATGGTATGACCCTCCCTCAGTAAATGGGCTGGTGGAAGAGTTTTCCACCTGTCAGCCCGGTGTTTTGCACTTTTCAACAGGTTTTTCCACCAAATTCGATCGCTTTCACTTATTTCTGGCAGAAAGAGGTATGAGGGTATGGCAGAAATGACGCCCATGATGCGCCAATATATGGAAATCAAGGAGCAAAACAAGGACTCCATCCTGTTCTTTCGGCTGGGGGATTTTTACGAGATGTTCGGGGACGACGCCCGGAAGGCGTCCCGTGAGCTGGATCTGACCCTTACCACACGGGATAAGGACAAGAACAAGTCCTTCGAGGAGAAGATCCCCATGTGCGGCATCCCGTACCACGCCTCCGACGCCTACATCGCCCGGCTCATCGCCAAGGGCTACAAGGTGGCCATCTGCGAGCAGACGGAGGATCCTGCCGCCGCCAAGGGGCTGGTGGAGCGGGACATCGTCCGCATTGTGACGCCGGGTACCGTCATCGACTCCGCCTGTCTGGAGGAGGGGCGCAGCAACTTCTGCGCCGGAATCTATCTGGACGGCGACTACGCCGGGTTCAGCGTGTGCGATATCTCCACGGGGCAGACCCATGTGACGGCCTTCTCCGGGCCGGATCGGGAGGCCCACCTGCAAAATGAGCTGGGGCGCTTCGCCCCGGCGGAGGCGGTGCTGAATCCCGGCGCCGCCGAGGATACGGCCCTGCGGGCGCTGCTGGAGGACAAGCTCCGGTGCCACGTGGAGCGCCTGCCCGCCGGGCGATTCCAGCTGCCCGCCGCCGAAAAGCGCATCCGCCAGCAGTTCGGGGACGATGCCGCCCAGCGGCTGCCCCGTGACAATCCGGCGGCTATGCTGGCGCTGGGTGCTCTGCTGGACTATCTGCACGATACCCAGAAAACGGACCTGAACCATGTAGACCGGCTGGACTACTACCGGCAGGGACAGTTCATGGAGCTGGATCTGACGGCCCGGCGGAATCTGGAGCTGACGGAAACTCTGCGGGGCAAGGAGAAAAAGGGCAGCCTTCTGTGGGTGCTGGACAAGACCAAGACCGCCATGGGCGCACGGCTGCTGCGAAGCTGGCTGGAGCGGCCCCTGCTGTCCGTCTCCGCCATCGCACGGCGCAACGACGCCGTGGCGGCGCTGGTGAAGCACACCGTGCAGCGGGAGGAGCTGATCCTGGCCCTCACCGGCATCGGGGACATGGAGCGGCTCATGGGCCGCATCGTCTACGGCAGTGCCGGAGGCCGGGACATGGTGTCCCTGAAAAACGCCATGGATCATCTGCCTGCCATCCGGCAGCAGCTGGCCGCCTTCGAGGGCGGACACCTGCGGGAGCTGGGCGCACGGCTGGACCCGCTGGAGGATCTGGCGGAGGTCATCGGCAGGACTTTGCAGGACGATCCCCCCTTCTCCGTGCGGGAGGGTGAGTTCATCCGGGACGGCTTTGACCCGGAAGTGGACCGGCTGCGGGGCATCCTCCACGGCGGCAAGGGCATCATCGCCTCCATGGAGGCTGCCGAGAAGGAAAAGACCGGCATCCGCACCCTGAAGATCGGCTATAACAAGGTATTCGGCTACTACATCGAGGTCTCCAACTCCTTTAAGGAGCTGGTGCCGGAGACATACATCCGCAAGCAGACGCTGGTCAACGGCGAGCGCTACATCACACAGGAGCTGAAGGATCTGGAGCACGATATTCTCTCTGCCTCCGACCGGGATGCGGCGCTGGAATATGAGCTGTTCACCCGGCTGCGCCAGACCCTGTGCGACGCCGTGACCCGGGTACAGGGGGCCGCCGCCGTAGTGGCGGAGCTGGACTGCCTGTGCTCGCTGGCGGCGGTGGCGGTGAAGAACAACTACTGCTGCCCGGTGGTAGATGAGTCCGGGGTCATTGAAATTCACGACGGCCGCCACCCGGTAGTGGAGTGTATGCGCCCCGACGCCATGTTCGTCCCCAACGACACCTACATGGGGGAGAAAGAGAACCGGGCCGCCATCATCACCGGCCCCAACATGGCGGGTAAGTCCACCTATATGCGGCAGGTGGCCCTGATGGTGCTCATGGCTCAGATCGGCTCCTTCGTGCCGGCCAAGGCCGCCCGCATCGGCATCGTGGACCGCATTTTCACCCGCATCGGCGCCTCCGACGACCTGTCGGCGGGGCAGTCCACCTTTATGGTGGAGATGACGGAGGTCAGCGATATCCTCCGCTGCGCCACCTCCCGAAGTCTTTTGATCTTAGATGAAATTGGGCGGGGCACCTCTACCTTTGACGGCATGAGCATCGCACGGGCGGTGCTGGAATACTGCGCCGACCCCAAAAAGCTGGGGGCCAAGACCCTGTTCGCCACCCACTATCACGAGCTGACCGCCATGGAGGGGACCCTCCCCGGCGTGAAGAACTATAACATCGCCGTCAAGACCCGTGGGGAGGATATCATCTTCCTACGGAAGATCATCCCCGGCGGCGCAGACCGCAGCTACGGCATCGAGGTGGCTCGTCTGGCGGGCCTGCCGTCCACGGTAGTCAATCGAGCCAAGAAGATCCTCCGCCAACTGGAGGAAGAAGCCGGACGACCCGCCCCGGCGGTGCAGGCACAGGAGGATCAGGTATCCCTGACGGCCCTGTCGGAGGGGGAGGTCATCGACCAGCTGCGCCGGGCGCAGGTGGATACCCTTAGCCCGCTGGAGGCCCTGAACCTGCTGTACGAGCTGAAAAAGAAGCTGAACTGACGGGGCGAAGCCCCGTCCACGGGTCTCTATGAAAGGAGCGTTCTATGCCTGATATTCAATGCCTGCCCAGCCACGTGGCGGACCTCATCGCCGCCGGCGAGGTGGTGGAGCGGCCCGCCAGCGTGGCCAAGGAGCTGCTGGAGAACGCCATCGACGCCGGGTCCTCTGCCATTGTGGTGGAGATCCAGCACGGCGGACTGACCTATCTGCGAATCGCTGACAACGGCTGCGGCATCGACGCCGAGCAGCTGCCCACGGCCTTTTTGCGCCATGCCACCAGCAAGCTGCGGACGGCGGCAGATCTGACCGCCATCGGTACGCTGGGCTTCCGGGGCGAGGCGCTGGCCGCCATCTCCGCCGTGTCACGGGTGGATATCTTCTCCCGGCGGACGGGGGTGGAGACAGGGGCCTCCCTGCATCTGGAGGGGGGCGTCCCCAGTCAGGTAGAGGAGGTGGGCTGCCCGGAGGGTACCACCATCTGCGTCCGGGACCTGTTTTACAACACCCCCGCCCGGATGAAATTCATGAAGAAGGATTCCGCCGAGGGGGCCGCCGTCAGCGGTATCGTGCAGCATCTGGCCCTGAGCCACCCGGAGATCTCCTTCAAGCTCATCCGGGATGGTGTGGAGCTGCTGCATACCCCCGGCGACGGGGACCTGCAGTCGGCGGTATACGCCGCCATGGGGCGGGACTTCACCATGGGACTGCTGCCCATCAGCGGATGCAGCGGCGACATCTCCGTGGAGGGATTTGTCACCAAGCCCCTCAACGGCCACGGCACCCGTGGCCGCCAGCTGTTCTTCGTCAACGGCCGGTTCATCAAGAGCCAACTGCTGACGGCGGCGCTGGAGGAGGCCTACCGCAACCAGTTGCTGAAGGGGAAGTTCCCCGGCTGCGTGCTGCGGCTCACCATGCCCGCCGACCGGTTGGATGTCAATGTCCACCCCGCCAAGACGGTGGTGAAATTTGTCAACGACAAGGATGCCTTCAACGCCGTGTACTACACGGTGCTGGACGCCCTGAATACCCCCGCTCCGCAGCCCCAAAAGCCCCGGCAGGAGTCCTTTTACCAGACTATGACGGTGCAGCAGTACCGGGAGCGGGTGCCGCAGCCGGAGGAGAAGAAGCCTCTGGGCTCCTACACCGTCCGGCCCGCCGCACCGGTCTCCCAGCCGCTGGAGGTCCACGATGTGGCCCCCCGAAAGGGGGAGGCTTTCACCGTCACCTCCTCCGGCGTCAGTTATCGCATCACGCCCCCCGCCGTGCAGAAGGAACCGTCAGCCCCGGCGGCATCCGTGCCGGAGGAGACCGTTCCCGTCCCGGCGGAGCCGGTGCAGGAGACGAGCGTTCCGTCCCCCGCAGAGGAGAAAGCCGTCCCGCAAAGTGCAGCACAGCAGACGGTGGAGCCGGTGTGCCAGACCCCATGGCGGGTGGTCGGCGAGGTACTGCGGACGTACATCATCTGCGAGGACGACCAGGAGAATGTATGGCTCATCGACAAGCACGCCGCCCATGAGCGGGTGCGGTTCGATGCCCTGAAAAACAACACCCAGCCGGTGATGTCCCAGCAGCTTCTGTCGCCGCTGGCGGTGGAGCTGTCGGCGGAGGACGCCGCCTCCCTGCTGGAGCAGCTGCCGCTGCTGGAGGAATTCGGCTTTGTGTGCGAGGACTTCGGAGACGGCACGGTGCTGGTGCGGCAGGTGCCGTCGGATCTGGAGGTGGGGGATGTCCCTGCTGCTCTGGAGGAGCTGGCAGAGGATCTGCGGCTGAACCGGGCCGATCCCGCCGCCGCACGGGACAGTCTGCTCCAGACCATGGCCTGCAAATCCGCCATCAAGGCGGGGATGTGGTCCGATCCCTCGGAGCTTCAGGCGCTGGCGGATAAGGTGCAGAGCGGGGAGATCCGCTACTGCCCCCATGGCCGCCCGGTGGCGGTGAAGCTCAGTAAGTACGAAATGGAGAAGATGTTCAAGCGGGCGTAAATTTCTCTGTTGCCTCCGGCGGCAAAAAAAGAAAGAACGATCGGGAAAGGAGTCCTCTATGATTCCGCAGGTCATCTGCGTGGTGGGTCCCACCGCCACAGGAAAAACAAAAATGGGCGTGGCGCTGGCCCGCCGCTTCGGCGGCGAGGTGGTATCCGTGGACTCCATGCAGATCTATCGGGGCATGGCCATCGGCACCGCCGCCCCCACTCCGGAGGAGATGGAGGGCATCCCCCACCACATGGTGGGCGTGGCCGATCCCGCCGAGAGCTGGTCCGTGGCCCGGTTCGTATCGGAGGCCGATGTCTGCGTGCAGGATATCCTCCGCCGGGGCCGCCGCCCCATTCTGGTGGGCGGCACGGGACTGTATCTGGAGTCCCTGATCCGCGGCACGGACTTTGCCGCCGGAAGCGCCGGCGGTGTGACCCGGCAGCGCCTGCAGCAGCGGCTGGAGCAGGAGGGCGTCGGCCCGCTGCTGGCGGAATTGCAGGCCATCGACCCGGACAGCGCCACACGGCTCCATCCCAGCGACGAAAAGCGCATCCTCCGGGCGCTGGAGGTGTGGTATGAGACCGGCGAGACCATCACCCAGCACGACCACCGCACCCGGCAGCAGCCGCCCCGCTATCAGGCCGCTTACATTGGCCTGAGCTTTCAGGATCGGGCGCAGCTGCGCCGCCGCATCGACCTGCGGGTGGATGAGATGGTGCGGCAGGGGCTGCTGGAGGAGGTGCAGGCCCTGCTGGCAGCGGGGCTGCCTCCCACCGCTACGGCGTGGCAGGCCATCGGCTACAAGCAGTTTCTGGCGGCGGCAGACGGCCGCTGCACCGTGGCCGAGGCCGTCGAAGAGGTCAAACTTCGCTCCCGGCAGTACGCCAAGCGGCAGCTGACATGGCTGCGGCGCAACCCGGACATCCACTGGATCCTGTGGGGAGAGGAGCCGAATTTTCCCCAAGGCCTGCAAAATGCGACAGAATATCTCACCGCTCTTGGCTTACGATAAGCCCAGGAGCGGACGGCACATCGTCCGCCAACAGAGAAAAGGAGCAGACGATATGCAAAAGAGCAACAACCTTCAGGAAATTTTCCTCATTAAGGCCCGCAAGCAGAGTATTCCCCTGACCATCTTTCTGATGAACGGCTTTCAACTGCGGGGCGTGGTGACGGGCTTTGACTGTTTCACCGTGGTGCTGGACACCGACGGCAAGCAGCAGATCATCTATAAGCACGCTATTTCCACCATCGTTCCCATTCACCCCGTCTCGCTGCAGGAGGAGACCTGCTTGCCGTCGGACGAGTGAGGCGTCCCAACATTCCACCAAGGAGGAGCCATGAACAACACCCGTGTTTTCCGCTTTCTCAGCATCGCCCTGCTGGCGGCCATTGCGCTGTACTTCGCCGCACAGGGCTATTTTGCCCTGACGGACCCCTTCACCACCACGCTGGTCTATCAGAGCTCCGCCGAGGACACCATCGACGTCAGCGGCTGGCTGGTCCGGGACGAGGAGGTCCTCTCCGGTGAAAGCGGCACCGTGCGCCATGAGGTCAGCGAGGGTGAACGGGTGGGCAAGGGCCAGACGGTGGCCACGGTATACAGCGGCAGCGATGCGCTGGACACCGTGCAGCAGATCGAAACCAAGGAGCTGCAGCTGCAGCAGCTGCAATTCGCCCTGTCCTCCTATCTGAACCCCGACGCCACCCTGAAGCTGGACGGCTCCATCACCGAGAGCCTGCTGAACATCCGCCGTTCCCTCTCCGGCGGCGACTACGACGATGCGGCGGACCAGACGGCCCAGCTGAAGGCCGCCATCCTCAAGCGCAGCCACACCTACTCCTCCGGCGAGGAGATCGAGGCGGACATCGCCACGGTGCAGGGGGAGCTGTCCGCTCTGCGGAGCTCCCTCTCCGGGGCCCGGACGGTGACGGCAGAGCACTCCGGCACCTATTCCGCCGCCTGCGACGGCTATGAGTCCCTGCTGACGCCGGATTTTTTGCAGTCCGTGACCCCCGCCCAGCTGGAGGGACTGCCCTCCGGCCAGACCGGCGGCAGCTCTCTGGGAAAGCTCATCATCGGGGAGAAGTGGTACTACACCGCCGTGATCACTGCGGAGCAGGCCCAGCAGCTGGAGAGGGGTGACTGGCTGACCCTGCGGTTTTCCAAGGGTGCGCAGCAGGATATCGACGCCCAGGTCACCTATCTCAGCGCCGCCGAGGACGGCAAGCAGGCGGTGGTGCTGACCTGCCGGGAGTATCTGGCCCAGACCACCCAGCTGCGCCATCAGGCGGCTCAGCTGGTGCTGCGGTCCTATGAGGGACTGCGGATCCCCACCAACGCCCTGCGGATGAGTGAGGACAACCAACTGGGGGTCTACTGCGTGGTGGGCAAGGTGGCCAGCTTCAAGCCGGTGTCCATGGTCTACCGGGGCGACGGATATAGTCTGGTGCAGGCTGCCAGCCCGAGTCAGGACGTCTCCGTCCTGCGGCCGGGGGACGAGGTCATCGTCACCTCCAGTGAGCTCTCCGGCGGACAGATCGTGCAGTAGCAGCCGCCAAGCAGATACCATCGGCCAATAAGTGCAGCCACATAAATAGATTCCATCGGGAAAGGAAAGATCTGTATGACCATTACGGAACACATTGCCGCCGTGCGGCGGGAGATGGCGGAGGCCGCCCGAGAAAGCGGCCACAGCGAGCGGGATATCATTCTGGTGGGCGCCAGCAAGATGAACGACGCCGCCGCCTGTCAGGAGGCCATCGCCGCCGGAGTGGACGCTCTGGGGGAGAACCGGGTGCAGGAGATGACCGCCAAGCTGGCTCAGAACGCCTATGACGGAGCGCCCCTGCACTTCATCGGCCATCTGCAGCGCAACAAGGTGCGGCAGGTGGTGGGCAAGGCCGCTCTCATCCAATCCATCGGCTCCGAGGCCCTGCTGCGGGAGGTGGAGAAGGAGGCTGCCCGGCAGCAGCTGGTGCAGGATATCCTGCTGGAGGTGAACATCGGCGGCGAGGAGGCCAAGAGCGGCTTTGCCCCGGAGGAGACGGAGGCGGCGGCCGTTCTGGCCCGTGAGCTGCCCCATGTCCGGGTCCGGGGACTGATGACCATCCCGCCGGTGGAGACGGTCCCCCACGGCAATCTGGTATATTTCGAGAAAATGCACCGTCTTTATGTTGACATAAACGGGAAAATATACGATAATAAATTAGAATACATCTCCATGGGCATGAGCGGCGACTTTGCCGATGCCATCCGGGCCGGCAGCAATATGGTCCGGGTGGGGACTGCTATTTTCGGTGCCAGGGATTATACCAAATAAAGAAACAGGAGGGTCTTTCCATGAGCCTGATGGACGAATTTAAGAAGATCATTCATCCCTATGACGATGAGGATGACGATTACGAGGAGGATGTGGGCCGTGACAGCGAGCCGACCTACTTCGAACCCCGTGAGCCCCGTGAACCCCGTGAGTCCTCCCGCCGCAAGGAGGTCCCTGCGGAGGAGCGGCGCAACAAGGTGGTGAACATCCACGCCACCACCCAGCTGAAGGTGGTGCTGGTAAAGCCGGAGCGCTTTGAAAACGCCTCGGAGATCGCTGACCATCTGCGGGAAAAGCGCACGGTGGTGCTGAATCTGGAGGGTACCAACAAGGATGTGGCCCGGCGTCTGGTGGATTTCCTCTCCGGCGTGGCCTACGCCGGTGACGGGAAGATCAAGAAGGTCTCCACCAATACCTATATCATCACGCCCTATTCCGTGGATCTCATGGGCGACCTGATCGACGAGCTGGAGAACAACGGCCTGTACCTGTAAGGGCCGGATAGAGATGTAAATCGGAGGGATAGATCATGTTTACACCGCAGGAAGTTTCCGAAAAGACGTTCCCCAAGGCATCCGGCTTCAACAACGGCTACGGCATGGCCGCCGTGGACGAGTTTCTGGATGCGCTGACGGAGGATTATACCGCCCTGTATAAGGACAACGCCGCCCTGAAGGCCAAGCTGAAGGTGCTGGCGGAGAAGGTGGAGGAGTATCGGGCCACCGAGGACGCCATGCGCTCCACCCTGCTGTCGGCCCAGCGGATGGCAGCCCAGATGGTCTCCGACGCACAGGCCCAGCGGGACAAGATGCTCTCGGACGCCCAGGAGGAGGCCAACCGGCAGGTGGCCCAGCTGGAGCAGCAGGTGGCGCAGGCCCAGCACAAGCTGACCATGGCTCAGGCCAGCCTGTCCGATTTCCTGCGCCGCAGCGCAGACCTCTGCGCCCAGCAGGTGAGCTTCCTGCGCTCTCTGCCGGAGGCAGAGGTGGAGGAGGGCCAGCCTGTGACCCTGCCCGCCCCGGAGGAGGGCCGTGTCCCCGTGGCAGACGCTGCGGAGGAGCCCGCCGCACCGATGGAGGAGGCTCCCGCAGAGGAAGCCGAGGCTCCGGCAGAAGAACCCGCCCCGCAGGAGGCCCCGGCGGAGGAGCCCGCCAAGACGGAGTCCCCCTTCTCGGCGGACTTCAATCTGGACGACCTGAAGTTCGGGCGCAACTATAACAGCGAACACTAAATACCGTGGGGCGGCTCCTGTGAGCCGCCCCTGCTTGCTATCTGCTATCCAACCCATCAAAGGAGTGACACTATGGCCCGCCCCATCATCGCCCTGTTGTACGATTTTGACAAGACCCTGTGTACCACGGACATGGAGAATTACACCTTCATCCCGGCGCTGGGATATACCCCGGCCCAGTTCTGGCAGAAGGCCAACTCCTTCGGCCGGGACAACCACATGGATGGCCTGCTGGCCTATATGTACACCATGATCCATGAGTGCCGGGAGCAGAACCGGCGGCTGGACCGGGACTTTCTGGTGCGCTGCGGACGGGACATGGTGCTCTTTCCCGGCGTGCGGGAGTGGTTCCGCCGCATCAATGACTTCGGTCGGCAACTGGAGGTGGAGATCGAGCACTACGTCATCTCCTCCGGCCTGCGGGAGATCATCGAGGGCAGCGGCATCGCCCACGAGTTCCGGGAGATCTACGCCTGCGAGTTCTTCTACAACGAGGAGGGGCTGGCCTGCTGGCCCAAGCTGGACGTGAATTTCACCAACAAGACCCAGTTCGTCTACCGCATCAACAAGGGTGTGCTGGATGTGTCCGACGACAGGACCCTCAACGACTCCATGCCCGACGACAGCAAGCGCATCCCCTTCACCAACATGATCTATGTGGGGGACGGCCTGTCGGACGTGCCGTGCATGAAGATGATGCGGGCCTACGGCGGGCAGGCCATCGCCGTGTATCAGGAGGAGAACCGTCAGGGAGTGGAGGATCTGCTGAGCAAGGGACGGGTGGACTTCATCTTCCCCGCCGACTATCGGGAGGGAACGGCGCTGGACAGCACCGTGAAGAATATCATCCGAAAAATGGCCATTTGTGACGCACTGGCGGAGGAAAACGCCGCCCAGTTCCGTCAGATCGGGCGCTCCCCCCTGCCCTATCAGGCCAGTCTCTTTGAGGAGACGTAAGAGGCCCCTTTCCAATGCGGAAAATTCTCTGCGTGTATAACGAGGTGCCATCGGGCGCAGCAAGTATCCATCAACGCCGAAAGAATCAGGCTGGCAGGTCATTGACCTGCCAGCCTTGTTCTTTATTCCCTTGGCATCCCGTATATGGGATTTTCGCCCTCTTATTCGCTCCACCAGCCCGCAGCTTCCAGAAACGCAAGCACATCGGCCTTATCCTCCTGCGTAGTATACACATAAAGCATCATCCTGCCGCTACGGATCTTTGCTGCGAAATTCGTGGGGCTGTCCACGGCATAGATCTGACGAGCAGCGGTATTGCTCTCCGTCACCTCACCGGTGATTGGGAGGGTCGCAGCAGCATAGATGCGGCGGCAGCCGTCTGCGGAATCCAGCCTACAGAAGTCTAACCGCAAGGAGTCCTCATGCACGGAAACAGAGCGGATCAACATGGACCCGACGCCCCATCTCTGGCGAACGTCCTCCGTGGAGTCCACAGCGGTGTAGCCGGTCGCCACTGCGGCATTGCGGAACTCATCCAAGTCCGCAGCTCCCGACGTAAGGAAAAATTTCACGAAAAGGATAACGGCAACGAACGCAAGAAGCCAAGCCGCAAGTCGGGGAACCCACTGCTTTGCCGGGATCTTTGCAATGGCCGTTGAATCAAACCCTATATCTGTCTTCGGGACCGATTCCTTCGGCTCCTCAGTGTGCTTCTTTCGCAGGAGATTGCGAAACAGCTCCACCCCCCCAGAGAGGAAAAAGCCCACCACTGCGATGGCCGTTCCCAAAATCAAAAGGACCACCAGATCATGGGTATTGGGCGAGAGGATCGCCGTATTCTCCTCCGGCATCTCCGGGTTATATTTCACGGTAATGGCAGTGCCGATCAGGTGGGGCGATGACATACGCCCGGTGCGGCCCGTATAGGTCTCCCCGTCCACGGCATACTCATATGCCATGATGTAGTAGGTACTGTGGCTGCTATGCAGTGTTGAGGAAGTGTCTTCTTCGCTGGAGACATCCGTGACCGTGGCCTCTATGGAGATCCAATCCTTCTGGTGGGATTGGTCTGCATAGTCTCCTATCCCGTCGACAATCAGGCCGATGCCCACAATCATCATCACATAGCCCATGAATCGGAAGTAGGCGAATAATGATCGATTCTGCTTCCACATCTCGATGCCCCCCTTGCTCCGCCAGCCCCACAGGGAGTTTTATGCCCTTGTCCCCTTACTGCTCCTTCTGGAACCGATCGGCGGCGATGAGGCGCTTCAGGGCCTCCACGCCCACCTGCACGGCGGAGGTGGTGTCCTCGCTCATGTCCTGATCCAGACCGGCGGCCTCCCGCTCCTGATTCCAGATCACATGGAAGCAGGAGCCGCAGCGGCAGCCCAGCGCATCCGCCACCACGAACAGGGCAGCGGACTCCATCTCGCTGGCCTTGACGCCCAGGCGCTTCCACGCCTCCCACTTGTTCAGCAGCTCATAGGACACCGGCATCTTAGCGGGGCTGTGCTGGCCGTAGAAGGCGTCCTTGCACTGCACCACGCCCACCTGCGTCCGCTTGCCCAGCGCACGAGACGCCTCCACCAGCGCCGTGGTCACCTCAAAGTTGGCCACGGCGGGGTACTCGATGGGCGCATACTCCCGGCTGGTATGCTCGAAGCGGATGGCGCCGGTGGCCACCACCACGTCGCCGGAGCGGACATCCAGATCGATGCCGCCGCAGGTACCCACCCGGATAAAGGTGTCGGCGCCGATATTGTGCAGCTCCTCCATGGCGATGGAGGCCGAGGGGCCGCCGATGCCGGTGGAGCAGACGGAGACCTTCTCCCCCAGCAGGGTGCCGGTGTAGATGGTGTACTCCCGATTCTGGGCCACGAAGTGTGCGTTGTCAAACAGGGCGGCGATTTTTTCGCAGCGGCCGGGGTCGCCGGGCAGGATCACATACCGGCCCACGTCGCCCTCCACACAGTGGATGTGAAATTGTTTCTCCAGTTTTTGCATGAGAAATGCCTCCTGTCATTTTTTCATGGAATGCTCTTTGATTATACTTCATTCTGCGGCACGGCGCAACCGTTTTGTCCGTAGGAGGGGAACAGTCACCACACCTCCACGGTGTACTTCTTCAGCTGCGTCACCGGGTGCAGATCCCGCTTGGCCTTCCGCAGGCCCAGATCCCCCATGTCCTCCTCCCGGTTCACATACGCAAGACCGTCGGCATAGGCGGTGCAGAACTGGCGGCACAGCATCTGATAGGCGCCGGGGTAGTCCCGGTCCGCCTTCTCGATGTGGATATACAGAGTGTCCCGCAGCACCTCCCCCAGCGTGAAGCCCACGATGGCCCCGTCGGCCCGGAGAACGCCGCCCACCAGACCGTACTGATCCAGATGCTCCAGCACCTCCTGCACCTTATGGTTTTCCTCCGCCGCCTCTCCGGGGGCGTAGTTGAGTTTTTTGTTCAGGGTGTGGAAAAAGGCCTCCACCTCCGCTGCATCGGTGCTGTCCAGCGGCTCGAAGCTCCAGCTCTGGCAGGTACGGAGGAAACGGCTGATGTGGTTGCGCTGGCCGCTGAACTTCTTGCCGGACAGCTGGATCATCTCCTCAGCGGAGTACAGGTAGTCGGCAAAATTCTCCTCCTCCGTGATCTCCACCCGGCCCGGCAGCTCCCGGAACAGGGGCAGATCCGCCTCCGGGATGGTGCAGAACCGCACCGGCCGCTCCGGATGGCGGGTCAGGCACTGCCGCAGTCCGGCGGGGATGTCCTCCCCCAATGGCAGGTTGTAGTAGAGATTTCCGTCCTCACCGGTGAGGGTGGAGTACAGAACGCCGTCCTCCACCTGCCACGCCATGTGGAAGTAGTCCCGCCACATGAACATCCCGCCTACGGTGAAGTCGCAGGTGTTGGTGGTGACGAAGCGGAAATATGGGGCGATCACCGGAATATCATCGATGGTCATTTTCTGAAAAGGCATATGGTATCACTCGCTTTCTGACCTCTCCGCCGGGGAAAAATCCCAGATATTATACCAGACCCCGCCGCCGGAATCAAGGGGAAGCCCCTGTTGTGGCTGCGGCGGTCAGTCGAAGAAATCTACCGCTCTGCCATAGGGGACGGATTGCCACGGGTGCGTCGCCGTCACCGTCGTGTCAGCCGGTTTTCGTGCCGTACAAGCGGCTGGCACGACGGTGCAGGTTTTCTGCTGCGATCAGGGGAAAGCTATACCCGCCGGAGGTAATCAACCACTTCTGGCAAAGCATCTGCCTTCGGAGTAGCCCCCACAAGTACTCCCCCATACGTCAATTTTTTACAAATTCTTCATATTTCTCCGGACTTGTCAAATTCTCTTGACAGAAAACACCAGTATCCGGATGCGAAATCAAATAATTTTGACAAAATGGAACTCATTGCTTTTACCGTCCCCCAAAATCCCCGAAAAACCGCCGTTTCTCAGACTGGCACGTCACTTGCTATTACTATGGGCAGACGGTCCACGGACCGCAGAATTTATGTTTCACTCTTCGAGTGAGGAAAGGACGACATATGGAGTTTTCACCTACCCTATTGGCCATCGTTCCCCCTCTGCTGGCCATTCTCCTGGCGGTCATCACACGCCAGGTCGTGCTGTCCCTGTTCATTGCCGTGTTCGTCGGTGCCGTGATGCTGTGCGGCGGTAATCTGTGGGAGGGCTTTTACAGCACCTTCTTCGATTACATCCTCCCCGGCTTCGAGGATACCGACCACCAGCGCATCCTGGCGCTGACCACCTTCTGCGGCGGTTTGTCGCTGCTGCTGGAAAAGAACGGAGGTGCCCAAGCCTTCGCCAATGCCGTCAGCCACGGCGCCGGCAAGACCCGCCGGGGCGCTCAGGTGCTGACTTGGCTGGGCGGCGTGTTCGTCTGGTTCTCCGATTCCACCAACCCCGTGCTGGTGGGCCCCATCTGCCGCAGCTTTACCGATAAGGTAAAGGTCTCCCGTGAGAAGCTGGCCTACATCGTGGACTCCACCACGGCGGCCGTCCCCACTCTGTTCCCCATCTCCGCCTGGGGCGCTTACATCATCGGCCTCATCGCTACCTTCTACACCTCCACCGGCTATAACGGCAATCCTCAGGTGGACTTCGCGGCCGGTATCCCCTATCAGTACTACACCATCGGCTCCATCCTCATGGTGCTCATCATCGCCGTCACCGGCTGGGACTACGGCCCCATGAAGAAGGCCGAGGACCGTGCGCTGCTCACCGGCAAGCTGTTCCGTGACGGCGCCGAGATCCGCCGTGAGATCGAGCAGGAGGATCTGCCGGAAGGTGCCAAGCCCTCCATCTGGAATATGCTGGTTCCCGTCATCGTGCTGCTGGTGTTCATCTTCGTGGGCCTGTTCTACACCGGTGACATCAAGACCAATGGCTTCTTTGGTGCGCTGGCCAACGGCAGCTCCCTGCGGGCGCTGGATACCGCCTTCATTCTGGCTTCCATCGCCGCCATCATCATGGGCATGATCAGCAAGGTCTGGAACTTCAAGAAGGCCCTGAGCACCTTCATCGAGGGCTGCACGGGCATGATGGAGGTCCTGATGATCCTCATGCTGGCCTGGGGCATCGGCAGCATCTGCTCCGCCTGCGGCACTTCCACTTGGATCGTCAGCACCTGCGAGAGCTTCCTGACCCCCACCTCTATGTGCGCTATCATCTTCATCGCTGCCTGCCTGACCTCCTTCTCCACCGGCAGCTCCTGGAGCGTATTCGCCATCTTCATCCCCATCGCCGTGTCTCTGGCCATCTCCATCGGCGCCCCCGTAGGCATGGCCATCGGTGTGGTGCTGTCCGGCGGTATCTTCGGCGACCACTGCTCCCCCATCTCCGACACCACCGTCATGTCCTCCATGGGCTCCTCCTGCGACCACATCGACCACGTGCGCACGCAGCTGCCCTACGCCCTGACGGTTGCCGGATCGTCTCTGGTTGGCTATATCGTCAGCGGCCTGATGAAAGGCGGTGCCTTCGTGGGACTTGCCATCACGCTGGTGCTCATCTGCCTGGTGTCCTTCCTGCTGAACAAGCACGTGGGCCGTGGCAAGGATGCCAAGGCCGCTCAGGATGCCGCCTGATCCCATCCAAATTTTGGACACGAATAGGAGGATATAACCGTGAAAATTATCGACGCTAAGCTGCAGGTAGTGGAAGTCCCCCTGCCCCATCCCTTCCCCTCCACCTGGAACCCCGGCAATCCGGAGACCAAGCTGTTCGTTACCATCGCTGAGATCATCACCGATGACGGTATCCACGGCTACGGTGCCGCCTGCGACTCCTCCCAGCTGCTGGCGGGTATCTGGGACACCCACATCCGCCCGCTGGTCATCGGCAAGGAGATCACGCAGGTGGAGGCCATCAACACCGGCCTCGTCAATGCCTCCCTGTACGCCTACCGCCCCTGGTGCGTGGAGGTAGCCGTGTGGGATGCACTGGGCAAATACGCCAACCTCCCCATCTACAAGATGCTGGGCGGCGTGCAGGACAAGGTTCTGGCCTACGCCAGCACCGGCTCCCTGAAGTCCGTGGAGGAGCGTGTGGAGGACGCCGAGCGGTATATTGCCGAGGGCTTCAAGATGATGAAGCTTCGTGCTCACCACGACGATCCCTTCGAGGACGTCCGTATCATCGCCGAGATCAAAAAGCGGGTAGGCGACAAGCTGAAGATCGCCGTGGACGCCAATCAGGGCTGGTTCTTCACCGGCAAGCGGTCCGTGGCCAAGTGGGATCTGAAGAAGGCTCTGAACGTGTGCCGTGCCTTCGAGGAGATCGGCATCGAGTGGATCGAGGAGCCCCTGTACGGCTACGACTTCGAGGGTCTGGCAGAGCTGCGCAAGCGCACCACCCTCCATGTGGCCGGCGGCGAGCTGAACGCTCAGGTCCACGAGTACCGTGACCTCATCAAGCACAACTGCTTCGACATCTATCAGATGGACGTGGTGCTCTCCGGCGGCTTCGTGCAGAACCGGAAGGTAGCGGCCATGGCGGAGGCGGAGAACAAGATCTACACCCCAGTCTTTGGTCCAATACACCCAAACGGCGTCCGTATATTCGCCCCGGTCGGGATGTATCCCGATGTGGTTCGTAAACAGGAACCAGGTACCGTTATCGGGTTCGTAATAGAGCGAGGTGTTCTCGCACTGCTCGGCGGGCGGGAAAATCGGCTGCGGATCGACCGTCCACGCGCTCCCCAGGTCGCGGGTACGGGCGATGCCGACCGTACGGCCCAGTTTACCTTCCTTGTCAAAAGCCGCGGCTCCGAAAAACATCTTGTACTCGCCGTCCTGCTCCACCACATCGCCCGGACTGGCCGTATCGCTGTAATAAGTGCCGGCCTCGTTGGTGAAAGGAATGATGTCGTAACGTTTGCGCCAAGGGCCGGCCGGATGATCGGCCTCGGCCGTCAGGGTCACATAAGGAGTGGCCGGGATGCAGTCGGGAGCGGGGGTACAAAATTGGGTGCCCACGTATGAAAAAGTGTAGAGAAATGGGTTATATTCGTTTGAAAAAGTGTAATGAAGTTGAATTATTCGCTTGAAAAAATGTAATTGCTTCCGTTTGCCCACAATGGAAAATGTTTGTATGTCCCAACAGAAACACTTATATGCTTGTAACAACTATTATATCCTATCGGGTATAATTCTGCTTATTGTATCAATATTATACCCGAAATGGTATAATTAATATATTTGACAGAACTCCATAATGTCGAGCATCTAATATTGGATACATAGTTTGAACACCAACAGATTAAAGTCTCATGAATATCACCGGAAACAATTATTGTCTTAGTTTCGGGAAAAGATAGTGAGAATATGCCGTTATGGTTCATCTTATGTTCCTGTTAATAGTGTTTATAGATAGAATTAATCCTTACCATACCCCTCCTTCTCTTTCCATATCTTGATTTCTTTATCAAAATCCGAAAGAAACTCCTTGTCTTGTATAAAGCGAAATTTATCATATTCAGCGTATGCCTTTTCTTTCGCTTGTTCGGCAGAAATGGTGCCAGCCTCATTGTATTTGTCATACTCATATAGAGTCAGGAAATCATCCAATTGCTTTTTCCAATCTGCCATTGTGGAGATGATTTGCCGTTCGGCACGAAGTTCGGCCAAATCAAGGAATGCGGTTGATAGACGATTGAAAGCTGAGACTTCTTTGTCGGACAAGTAATTCTGGGCGATAATTGTATCCGACTTTTGGACTCTGCCGTCAGGAGCGTTTTTCCACGTGGTAAGTCCCATGTGGGGCTTTTGGGCATCTGCTCTTGAATAGATGATTTCGGTTGCCGTTTGGTGGGAAGTAGCCCAATACATCATATCTTGCACCCTCTTGAAGAATTGTAGGGTGGTCTCAGCCTTAGGATCATAATCGGCACTACATTCGGCATAGACATCGGTGATTTTCTGATAATACCGACGTTCTGAAACTCGTATTTCTCGGATACGTTCTAATAGGTCGTCAAAATAATCTTTGCCAAAATGTTTGCCCTGTTTCAAGCGTTCATCATCCAATACAAATCCTTTTATGATCATTTCTTTTAGAACCGATGTAGCCCACATCCGGAATTGGCCCGCTTGATAACTGCCCACACGAAACCCAACAGCAATAACCGCATCCAAATTGTAGAACAATGTATCATCGTTCTTGCCATCAAGTTCAGTTGTTCGAATTTTTCGAATAACTGAACTCTCCTCCAATTCTCCGCTTTTGAATATCTCTTTCAGATGGTTATTGATCGTATTCGTTTCAACACCAAACAAATCGGCCATTCGCTTTTGCGACATCCAAAATGTTTCATTATTGAAGATGACCTCTATACGGCTTTCTCCTTGTTTCGTCTTGTATAGCAATATGTTGGAAGATAGACTGTTGTCTATTAATTCAGGAGTTGATATTTCTTGTTTGAAATATTCTTTTGCTATCTGTACTTGTGGCTTCTTACTATCGGCATTTTCAGCAATCATCAAACAAGCGATTCGTGATAGATGTATATTCTCCACCTTACGAAAGGAGCCGGAATTTAGTTTGACCATCTCAAACGTAGCATTAAAATGCTCGGTAGTGTTACAACCTTTCTTATTGGCTATGGCGATAGCTTTGTTTAGAGTACGATTGAATTTTTGGTATGTGCCATAGCCTAATGCGGTGCACAACTCACGAGAAGTCCAATACTCTAAACCTTTATTATCTTGCTTTTTAATCCGTTCAAAGTCGGGTTGAATAGAGGGTATATTGTTCTCGTCTATCATTATTTCATGTTATTGGAGTTATACACCGCCAATCCTTTAATCGTCAACATGTATTTCTGACGAGGATGACGGGGCTTGTCTGGGTAGAGCATAGAAACAAATCCCTCTTTTATGGCTGGATTGAGAGAGTATTCCATGAAATTTTCACGGTTCTTTAAACCTACGGCTGCCATCATCTCTTTGACTGATAATCTATTGTTTGCAAGTACCTCTATTAAACGGTTGATATTTTCATTATCTATCTGTAATGGATTATCTAAGCTTGTCGGGGTACTTGTCGGGGTACTTGTCGGGGTGGAGATACCCATGTCTTCGGGGGCATTAACCACCATGAAACGATTCCTCAATTCATTGTTTTCTCCTATCAATAGATTTCGGAAGAATCGTTCTAAATACACAGGCTCTCTTTTGATGCCTTTTTGTATGTTTTGATAATTGGCTCTAACCAAAGCATTACGGAAATACCAAGAATGATTGGCAAAAAGGTCGTTCTCGACATTGAATCCCATCGAGCGTAAATACTGGATGGTGAACACTGCTGTTGTTCGGGTATTGCCTTCTCCAAACGGATGAATCTGCCACAACCCGGATACGAATTGGGTAATATGAGTGACAATTTGGTCTATATATAATCCTGTATAATCAAACGCCTTTTCTTGTTCAAGATCATACTCTATGGCTCTGCGAATGTCGGGAGCAGATACATAAAATACCGTATCGCCACGAAGCACCCATTCTTTTTTGGTGATATTGTAATCTCTGATTTGTCCGGCAAACTTGAATACTCCATCAAATATACGCCGATGAATGGCGGTCAATCCGGCTACGGTAAAAGCAAATGAACGCTCATTCAATAGTTTGGTTATATTGGCAGAAACTTTATCCGCTTCTTCTGTTTCGTTATCCTTTTCAGTACGAATGTCTTTTGAATCGTAGTAACTCTTGATAAGTTGTTGTACTTCATCAATGGTTATGTCTCCCTCAATATGCTTGCGAGCAGTTTCAATAAGATAATCCGAGGGCTTCAAGCCATCTACCGCTTGAAGTCCTATTGCCGTTTGCCAAGCATAGCCTCTTTCACGCTTTTGCGGTTCGCCTTGCTGGATGTATTCATCGAAATTGACCATCGTAATATCATTTCGCATGTTTTCGTATAGCAGATACTATGCTTTCTGTATTCCAATGAACAATTTCGTCGGCTCTATCATTTACAATAGCAGAAATTCGCTCTTGTCCTCTTGGGATTACCCCAATAATTGGAACTCCTTTTTCTATAGCTTTGTCAAGCTCCCATTTCATCCAATCACTATATGAAGCATAGATTCCAGCGATACCTAAAACAATATCCGAAGCCGCTATTCTTTCTGAGATTCGCTGTCTTATGTAATATGTATTCATTGAATTTATAGAATCTGTTGGTGGAAATTCTGTAAATTCAACATTAAAGTACCCTCTTGATTCGAGAAGGTTTCTTAACGATTTTAAGTCATTTACATGTGACCAAGAATGACTAATGAAAATTTTATATGTTTTAGCCATGTTTTTATTTCTTTAAAATTGATTTTGTTTTCTCGAAACTATCTATTTGCCATTGTAAGGGTTGCTGGTCGTGAAATAGTCTCTCATACTTTTCAGCTTCAGCATGGTTGCCTAATGCAAGATAGGCATTAGATAAAGAAGCATATTTCCAAAGCAACTCTTCGGCTTCTGGGTCTTCAAGAGATTTCAGAATTATATCAATAATCTCAGCATATGTGAGTTTGGCTTCAACTATAGAATGTGTCTTTAGTTCTTCTGATATCTCATGCAATGATTTTATATACATACAAGTTGCATAGTTTTCACCTGTATAATAATCTTTATATTGATTCCATCCTTTTTTATATGAATCTATGGCTGAGTTAAGATAACTTTTATCGGATGTTATTTCCCATAATCTTTTATTTATTGCTCCTAAAATTCCAAGAGTTTCTGTATCTGTTTGGTTTCCTATTTTCGCCATTATTAGCATAGCATCGGTCAACGCTCTTTGTGTAGATGGTACTTCACTTTTGTAACGGCACAACGCTCGTTGTTGAATATAGTATTTTTCATTTTCTGTTTTAGAACACAATTTCTCCCACAATTGTTCTGCTTTAACAAAATCACCTTTTGCCATATTATCTTTCGCCATCTCAGTCAAAGCATAAATAGAATCTTCATTATTTTTCAATTCTCCAATGATACTGGAGATTTCTTCTTCTGAAATTTCCGGTTTTTTTATTTGATGAATGTAAGAATAAAGTGGGCTATCCGTTTTAGGCTCATTGATGACACTTTGAATTAAAGTTCGAAGCTGCGGAATACATTTCTTTGCTTCTGCTTCTGAAATTTCATTTCCTAAATGTTTGTAACTTATTATTCTATCGTGTCCAATATCAAACGGTATTTTCCCTTCATCTTCTTTAATGATTATTGTAGAATATGGACGTAATGCATGACGTACTCCTAATTCGTATATTGCATTAGGGTTAAAAGTTGATATGTCTGCAATAACAATGTCAGCGTAATATAAGAGTGCATACATACTTCTATCAATTATTCCAGATTCTACAATCTCGTCAGCGCGTATGCATTTGCATCCAGCGGATTCTACGGCAGGACGGATTATTTTTTTATACGTAGCATCTAAATCAATAGTACGGTTAGTATCTGGATCCTTTTTCTTGCCGAATCCCATTACTATAAAACATAAATTCCTTTCCATTATTTATAAATTCATTTAGGTCTAACAATTACTTCACTTGCTATAGGATGATTACGCTTATTGAATGCTTGTTCAATATAAGCGTTAGGATTACATTTGAAGTCATCCCATTTAACTAAGATGCAAAATCGATCATCTTCATCATATGCACATTTTCCGTGATTATTTAAGTAATAATTTTTACTAAATTCTTTAATAGTAGTCGCATCGTTAATAGCTACAGTATTATGACTTTTACCACAGATAGAGCATATATGTTGTCCTTTGTATATTGAATCATACATTGAAGGTAATACAACTCCTAAAATTCCGTTTCGAGTATTACCTTCGCTATTATACAATGACGCTTGTAGCTCTCTCTTTATAAATTTCTGTTCTTTCCACCCCAAAGTCTCTGCACTCTGTGCCCCAATCAAGAAGATTGTAACCGTTGAATCAGACAAATAATCTTCTCTGATTTTTCGCATAATATAGTCTTCGTCTTCAGAATTAATAGGGGTATTTAGCGACTTGTCTATCATGTCAACTTTTTCATTGGCACTCCATTTTTGTATTTCTCGTTTATACCAACTATCTTCTGTTTTAAAAGAAATATAACATTTATGTCCCATATGCTTATGTTTTTGCGTACAAAAATACAAAAAAGACCCGAATTATCGAATATAATTCACTACATTTGCACTATAAAATCATATTAAAGAATGAAACTGAATAGAATAAAGACTGTTTTATCCGAAAAAGGTATTTCTCAAACGTGGTTAGCTAAACAGCTCAACAAGAGTTTTAGTATGGTCAATGCCTATGCCTGTAATAGAATTCAGCCTAATTTGGAAACCTTGCAACAGATTGCGGAGATATTACAAGTTGATTTGAAAGATTTGATAACCGATAAAAAGGAAAGGTTACAATAGTATTTAATTAGGTTGGGAGGATCGGAGACCTTTTGCAGTTTATTGCAGATGTATCTATGAACTTCCGATAATATACAATATTAAGAACATGACTCCTGAAGAAAAAGCAAGAATAAAGATAGACCAGTGGTTTACTGATGCAGGTTGGGAAGTTGTCAATAGGGATGCTTATGAACCTACTTGTACGGCTGTAGCTATAAGAGAAGGTTTATTGAAAGGAAATCTTGAAGCAGATTATTTCCTTTTTATTAATGGGAAAGCAGTGGGCGTGCTTGAGGCTAAACGTGAAGAAACGGATGCTTTTGCTTCAAAAGTATGCGAGCAAGCGGCCTTATACGCAAGAAGTGTTCCGAATATCTATCAGACATACCAAAAGCCATTGCCTTTTATCTTTACCTCGAATGGCAAGGAACTATATTTCTGCGATTTTCGTGAACCGGATTCTTATTTCAAGCCGATAATGGCTATCCCTACGCCACATGAATTGGTTAAGAAACTGGGGATTGAGGATACATTTGCCGGACTTCCAACATTGAAAAAGAAAGGGCTTCGTGATTGTCAATATGAAGCGGTAACAGAACTTGAAAAGAGTTTCCGTGCTGGGCAAAATCGAGCGTTGATGGTTCTTGCCACCGGTGCGGGTAAAACATATACGGCTTGTCTTGCTGCCTACCGAATGCTTTCTTATACACCCATGCGTAGAGTGTTGTTTCTTGTTGACCGAAATAATCTTGGAAAACAAGCCGAGGGAGAATTCGGAACTTTTCGTCTGACAGAGAACGGGGATGCTTTCAATACTATCTTTACGGTCAATCGTCTTCGCTCGTCTTCTATCCCTTCTGATAGCAATGTCGTTATTTCTACAATACAACGTCTATTCTCATTCTTGAAAGGAGAAACTATTGAGGATAATGATGATGACGAGAATGAACCTATAGAGGAAGTAACCTTGCCTCCTAATCCCAACTTACCGCACGACTACTTTGATATGATTATCATAGACGAGTGCCATCGCTCCATTTATGGGAACTGGCGCAAGGTGTTGGAGTATTTCGATACGGCTCGACTTGTCGGTTTGACAGCAACCCCGATTGAAGAGACAAAGAAATTCTTTAACTATAATATCATTGTCAATTATACCTTAGAAAAGAGTATCGTTGATGGTGTGAATGTGGATTGTAGGGTGTATCGAATAAAAACGCAAGTTACGGAAACTGGGGGAGCTATATTAGAGGGTGAGAGAGTAAAGGAAGAAACGAGATATACGGGTGAGGTTAAGACTGTGAGAAACAAGGAAACCAAAACCTACACCAATAAAGAACTTAATCGGAGTGTCATTAATCCGGCACAGATAAAGTTAATCCTTTCAACCTATTGGGATGTGGTTTATACAGAATTGTTTAATGACCCGCAACGTGAGCCGAATATGGACTATTTACCTAAAACCTTGATATTTGCTCTCAATGAAGCTCACGCCACAAATATCGTACAGATAGCTAAAGAGGTGTTCGGACGGACTGACGACCGCTTTGTTCAGAAAATCACTTATTCAGCAGGCGATAGTAACGAACTGATACGCCAATTCCGTAATGACAAGGATTTCCGTATTGCTGTCACCTGTACGTTGGTTGCCACCGGAACAGATG
>OGYW01000831.1_pt1 | contig 28868 bp, 22 predicted proteins | sample 1576621 | NCBI WGS metagenome assembly OGYW01 (sample SAMEA3541528, study PRJEB24748) | human gut metagenome | biome: human gut; feature: human-associated habitat; material: faeces | place: China | collected 2012 | reverse complement strand
TCGCATGCAGCGCGCACCAGCGTGGCGCGATCGGAACCCGCGGTAAGGCCGCAGATGAGACCACGCGAATCGGGATCCCACCACGGTGCGCCCAAGCCGCTAAACGCAGGAACAAGGTAGCAACCGTTGTTGCTGGACAGCGAGCGGGCTATCGCGGCGGTTTCTCCAGCATCGGCGATGATGCCGAGCTTGTCGCGCAGCCACTGGATGGTGCTGCCCGCATGGAAGATGGAGCCCTCCAGCGCATAGCTAATCTTGCCGTTTTCCGCGATGCCGATGGTGGACAGCAGCCCGTTCTTGGAATGCACAACCTCATCGCCCGTATTCATGAGCATGAAGCAGCCGGTTCCGTAGGTATTCTTGGTCTGCCCGGGCTCGAAGCAGCAATGGCCAAAGAACGACGCTTGCTGATCGCCGGCAACGCCCGTGATAGGGGGCGTGTGCGTCATGATCTCGCTTGAGACGCGACCAAAGTCACCCGAGCTCCAACGTACCTCGGGCAGCATAGAGCGCGGGATGTCGAGCGCCTCCAGCAGCTCATCGTCCCATTCAAGGGTATGGATGTTGAACAGCATGGTACGGCTGGCGTTGGTGTAGTCGGTGGCGTACACCATGCCGCCAGTGAGGTTGTAGATCAGCCAGGTATCGATGGTGCCGAACATAAGCTGACCGGCGGCCGCCGCCTCTCGAGCACCGCTCACGTTATCGAGAATCCATTTGACCTTGGTGCCGGAGAAGTACGCGTCCGGCTTGAGGCCGGTCTTCTCGCGGATAGTCTGGTCCATACCCTCATGCACCAAAGCGTCCGCGATGGGAGCGGTACGGCGGCACTGCCACCCGATGGCGTTATAAATAGGCTGGCCGGAATCGCGGTCCCACACAACCGTGGTCTCGCGCTGGTTGGTGATGCCGATGGCGGCGATGCTGTCGGAGTGGATGCCGCTCTTAAACTGGACCTCCATCATGACGGCGATCTGCGAAGCAAGGATCTCCATGGGATCTTGCTCCACCCAGCCGGGCTGGGGGTACGTTGTGCTGATCGCGCGCGAAGCCTGTGCCACGATGCAGTCGTACTCGTCCACAATGATGGCACGAACCGACGTGGTGCCCGAATCGAGCGCCATGATATAGCTACCGCCGTGAGGCAGGTACATTTGGTCGACCAAGCCCAGGTCTTTTAACGAGAACGCCATAGCGGCACCTTTCTTGAGCACAAAAAGCAACCAGGTTGCACACCCGGTGAATTTACATCGAATTGTCTGTTGTTGCAGCATTGTGTCACATCGCCCATGCGCACCCTGTGATGGTTTTATAGCCACCCGACAAGCGGGTTGAATGGTCGGTTAACGACAAAAGCGACCCTTCGCGCAGGGTCGCTTGCACCAATAGGCGCCAACAACGGGGCGATGCGTCCATTATCGCCCGCGTCTGAGCACCATGTCTCCATATTGCTGTTGCACGCGCGGCCTACGCGAGCGCCGCCCGGATCTCACCGGCAGAGATTGCCCCCTCACGCAGAATCACGGGCTCGCCGTCGCGCACGGCAACGATGGTCGATGCATCACGGCACGTTGTCCGCCCCGCGTCCACCGCAACGTCCACGCCCGCCACGATACGTTCCTCCGCCGCCGCAAACGAATCTGGCGCCGGCGCACCATGCGTGTTGGCAGATGTCACCGCCAGCGGGGATCCGCAAGCGCGCACCAGATACTGAATGACCGGAGAGGCGGAGGCGCGCAGCGCCACGGTGTTGTCCGCCGCCCGCATAAACGAGGGAACCAACGGCGACGCCTTCACCACAACCGTCAGCGCGCCTGGCCAAAAAGCGGATGCCAGCGCGCGAATCTGAGGCGCGACATCCCGCCCAAAGCGATCAAGGTCCTTAGGTCCAGCCACCAGCCACGGCACGGTTTGGGCGACGTCGCGATGCTTCAGCGTAAAGATTCTGCCGTATCCCGTTTGGGGTCCCGGCGTCTCCCCGCATGCGCTGTAGGCGCCCACGCACACGCCCACACCATACACGGTTTCGGTGGGCAGCAGGGCAAGGGCGCCAGCCCTGAGCGCATCCGCAACCCCATCAAGACCGTCTGTGCAACCAGGACCAACTGCAACAACCTTAGTCATTAAGCCTCTCCAACCGTCGCCAAGATGATACGGGGGCGGCGCGCAAGGTCTTCGATTATCCTAACGTCCTTGAACCCTGCCGCAGTGCAGATAGCCGCCGCATCCTGAAGCGACTCCTCGTGCAGCTCGCATGCAAGCAAGCCTCCGGGTCGCAGCATCCTAGGCGCCGCGGCGACTAAGCGGCGGAAGATGTCGAGCCCGTCTTCTCCGCCCTCAAGAGCTAAATGGGGTTCATAATCGGTCACCTCTAAGGGAAGAACCTCCATCACCTTGCGCGGAATGTACGGCGGGTTTGACACCAGTACGTCAAACGCCCCGGCCTCATCCGAGCGCACCGGCGACACCAAGTCGCCCAAGCGAAACGCCACCGTCTCCTCGTCCATATGAAGAGCATCGCGATTAGCGATCGCAAGTTCCACAGCTTTGGGATTGACGTCCGTGGAGACGCAGCGCACGCTCCCCTCTCGCTCCGCGGCGATTGAGAGCGATATGCATCCGGTTCCGCAGCCAACCTCAAGAACTCGCGCCACGCGCCGCCCATCTTGCGCACCGGATTGCCCGGGCTCCGCATCCGGCCCAGCCGCGACGTCGTCGAACGCGTCCTCGGCCACAAGATCCGTCTCGCCAGCCGCCTCGGCGCCCCCCTCTTCAGCCCGCTTCGCGGCGGCCGCCTCCTCTGCTCGTCGAGCCTCCTCAACCTGGGCGTTCCAGGGCAGCTCGACGCGCGCCCTACCCGGAACGGGGCCCGCCCCCAGCACGCTGCGGTCAAGGTAGTCCAACACCTCGCCCACCAATACCTCGGTTTCTGGACGAGGAATCAGCACCCCCGGGGCGCATTTGATCTCAAGCGTCCTAAACCCGGTTGTCCCCGTAATGTACTGCACGGGCTCGCCCTTGGCGCGTCGCACCACCGCTTGATGCATGCGATCGAGCTCGACGGGAGACATGGGCTTATCAAGCCCCATATAAAGGTCGATGCGCTTCATACCGGTCACACTGGTCAAAAGCAGCTCAGCCGTATAGCGGGCATGCTCGTCACCCTTCTTGCCCAGGTAATCGCGCGTCCAGTCCAGGCAGCGGCCGATAGTCCATACCTCGTTCGCCATAGCCCAACCCTTCCTCTCGCTCGCCTCGCAACCCGCCAAGGGCGTGAAGGCGCTTCGTGTTTCGCAAGCGATTCTACTTCATAGACCATCGCACAAGGCGAAAACCAGCGCTTTTGCATGACTAGGAGCCATTTTTTATTGGCAGCATGCCCCATGTGCGCACAATCTATCAGAAAACTCGTTCGCATCTTCAAGCGGGTGCCGCCTGTACTACTATGTGCACGCAGCGTCGAACCGCACCCCATCAGCCCTCCGCCCCAAAGGAGATGACCGCGAATGTCGGGCACCAGCCCCCTCGAGAACATCAAGCACCTTGGTCGTTACATCTTTGTCCGCCGTGTTGTCACCCTGCTTTGCGTTCTAGCCTCCGCCCTGCTTCAAACCTACGTGATCCAAGCGTTTGTCAACCCTGCCAACCTGCTTTCCGGCGGCTTCACCGGCATCGCGCTGCTTATCGACCGCGTCACGTCGCTGGTAGGCGTTAGCTTTCCCACGTCATTGGGCGTGCTGGCGCTCAACGCCCCCGTCGCCCTCTTCTGCTGGCGCAGCATCAGCAAGCGCTTTGTCATCTTCTCCATGATCCAGGTAGCGCTGCTCAGTCTCTTCCTGCGTATCTTCTCGTTCCAGCCTATTCTGGGCGAAACCCTGCTCAACGTCATCTTTGGCGGCGTGCTCAACGGCATCGCCATCGCCATCGCGCTCAAAAGCGGCGCGTCCACCGCGGGCACGGACTTTATCGCGCTGTACGTCTCCAACAAAACGGGCAAGACCATCTGGCCCTACGTCTTCGCCGGCAATTGCTGCGTGCTGGGCATCTTTGGCGCCATCTTTGGGTGGGAGCACGCCGCGTACTCCATAGTCTTCCAGTTCATCTCCACCAAGGCGATCGATGGCTTCTATCACCGTTACAACCGCTCGACGCTCATCATCACAACCAAGCGCCCCAAAGAGGTGGCGGACATCTACACCGCCACGTTCCACCACGGCGCCAGCATCATCGACGGCACCGGTGCATATAGCGGCGAGGCCGTTGGCATTATCCACACGGTCCTATCCTCCTATGAAGTGGGCGATGCCATCAAGACCATCCGCTCCGTCGATCCGCGCGCCGTCATCAACGTGCTCAAAACCGATGACTTTGTAGGCAACTTCCACCGCGCCGGCGTGGACGAACCCCTGCCCAGCGAAGTGCTGTCCACCCCCGACGACGATCCTGTGCTAGAAATCGCCCAGCACATCCGCGCCGGCGCCGACCTTGCCAAGACGCCGCGCAAACCCTGGATGCGCCCCCGCGAGTAACGTCCGCGAAGCTACCTTGTACCGTAAGGCCGCTTCCCCCAAATAAAGAGAGCCGGAGCTCCCACACGGACGCCCCGGCTCTGTTCATTGCTATCATTGCGCGCAGCGCGACTAAAACGCCTTAGACGGCGGCGGCGAGCTTCTCTGCGCGATCGGCGGCGGCGAGCGCCTCAATCACGGTCGACAGCTGGTCTCCCAGAAGAACGCCGTTGTAGGTAGAGTTGAATCCGATGCGGTGATCGGTCACGCGGTCCTGGGGCTGGTTATAGGTACGGATCTTCTCGGAGCGGTTGCCATGTCCGATCTGGCTGGAACGCTCGGCGCCCAGCTCTGCCTGCTGGCGCTCAAGCTCCATCTCGTACAGGCGCGCACGCAGCATCTGCATGCAGACCTCGCGGTTCTGGATCTGGGAGCGCTGCTCCTGGGACTGCACCACGGTGTTGGTGGGCAGGTGGGTGATGCGCACCGCCGAGTAGGTGGTGTTAACGCACTGGCCACCGGGACCGGAAGCGCAGTAGGTGTCGATGCGCAGGTCGGACTGGTTGATCTGAACGTCGATCTCCTCCGCCTCGGGCAGCACGGCAACGGTGGCGGTAGAGGTCTGGATGCGCCCCTGGCTCTCGGTCTTGGGGACGCGCTGCACGCGGTGCACGCCAGACTCGTACTTCATAACGGAGTAGACCTTGTCGCCCTCGACCTTGAACTCGATGCTCTTGAAGCCGCCCGCCTCGCTGGGGCTGGAATCCAGCACGGTCATCTTCCACTTCTTGGTCTCGAAGAAACGCTGGTACATCTTGAACAGGTCGCCGGCGAAGATCGCTGCCTCGTCGCCACCGGCGGCGGAGCGGATCTCGACGATGGTGTTCTTCTCATCGTTGGGGTCGCTGGGGATGAGCATGAACTTGATGTCTTCCTCCAGCTGGGGCAGCTTGGCCTCGTTCTCAGAGATGTCCATCTGGAGCATCTCCTTCTCGTCCGCATCGCTAGCCTCGCGCAGCATCTCCTTGGCAGCCTCGATATCATCGAGCGCGGAGATGTACTCGCGCGCGGCGTTCACCAGGTCGGTCTGGTGCGCGTACTCCTTGTTGAGGCGCGTGAACTCCTTGATGTTGCCGGCAACGGACGGATCGGAAAGCTTCTTCTCAAGCTCCTGGTAGGCGATGATGATCTTCTCGAGCTTATCGCGCATGGGTGAACTCCTTATTTAGATGTATGGGTCGACTAAGGGCGGTCGCGTAAGGCGACGCATCATATAGCAACTCGGCGCATGAACATGACAGGGCGCTCGCGCAGCCACGGCGCGAGAAAAACCTACCTAGCTAGAGCATGTCGAATGCAAAACGCACGAATAATCCCCTTTCAACGGCTGCTATGATACCCAACCCCAGGGCGCCTGGGCAACATCGAGCGCGTCTTTGCAGCTAAAGTGGGGTGCTATAACGCAAAACGCCCACAGATGGCAAAACCTCCCCCTATCCAGCAGAACAGGAGGAGGTCTGAATTGCCCCATGCCACGCAAATCGTCCATGCAAGACGATTCTAGAGCGTGCGCTCATTTAATAGATATGAGTTTCTAATTCCGCAACGCGTTCGCGATACAAACGGCTTACCTCAAGTCCCAATGCGGTGACTCGATACGAGTTCGCCATTTGGGCGCCGTTCTCCAGGTGCTCAAAGCGAATCTCGATGAGTCCATCACCTTCCAGTTTCTGGCACGTCCTAATAACGGTCAACGGAGAACAACCAATGGCACGGGCAATTTCCTTACGACTAAGTGCGACATGTTCGCAGCCGATGCGATGCAGCTCGCGAGATCTTTGCACCAAATAGGCGAGGAGCCTGCATTCGGTCTCGTTAACCTTAAGCCCCTCAACACCCAGCTTCACCTTCTTCGCCATCCAACTCCTCCCAACAGAACAGGGCGCCTTCTCCCAAAGCGCTTCGTAGATACACGCCACCGGGGCCGCAAGCGCGACCCCGGTGCGGACAGCTTTATGTCTTATTTGTTTTTACGTCGAGCAATCGCGCCGGCGCCGATGGCGGTAATGCCCGCTACCGCGGCCGCTGCAACGGCAGCCATGGCCGTATCGCCCGTTTGGACGAGCTTATCGTCGGAGTCGTCTCCATCGTCCTTATCTGGATCGCTTGGCTGCTCCGGATCAGGCGTAGGATCGGGTTCCGGTTCAGGCTCCGGTTCGGGTTCGGGTTCCGGTTCGGGCTCCGGTTCAGGCTCAGGTTCGGGCTCGGGCTCTGGTTCAGGCTCCGGCTCGGGCTCCGGGCCTGGAATAACGGGGTCGGAATACGTGTTAGTAAAGACGATGCTCGTCCCATCAAGCTTCACGCCGTCCTCGAAGACAGACCAAGTGACCGAAAGCGTACCGTCGCCATTATCCGCAACGGCGGCAGTAACGTCGTAGACCGACGTGTCGTAGGTTACGCCATCGAGATTGCCATCAACTTCAGACAGAGTGTATTTGTACTCGCCCGGTTGAGTGAAGGCTATGGTCGGGAAAACCACTTTTCCATTCTCGTCGTTCTTTACGGTCAAAGCTTCGCCACCCGCGACGGGACTGAGCTTGAATTCAAACTCGCCATCGTTCAGAGCGCGTCCACTCAACTCCTTGGTGACGACATAATTGCCTTCACCAGTCAGGGAGCTTTCGCCCTTCGTCTCATACGTATTGGTAAACGTGAACGTCATTTCGTTAGGATCGCTAACAACGGAGATAGTTCCGTCACCGTTATCCTTCACTGTAACGGTGATTGTCTTTGTATTTTCCAGATCGTTTTCGATGCCGGAAACGCTACCGGTTTCAGTGACAAAGTACGTGAATGTACGTTCCCGTACATCAGAAGACCCAAAGACTTCATCCATTGTAAAGGTTATAGGACCAAACTCCACCTGTCCGGAAGCCTGGTTCGTAGCGAGGCTTCCCCCTTCCGCCGGCATAGGAGCCCCCGGCTCACCCGTTAGTTCAAAGGTGTACTTCCCCACATAGTCCGGAACGTTCGCGCCATCAACAGAAGCCACCACCTTGGTTCCAGATATTGTCAACGATGCGCCTTCAGCATTGCCGTACTCATTTTTGAAGACGATTTCCCCCTCAGGGTACGTCACATCCGCCTTGAGATCGGTACCGTTGTTTTCATCGCGCACCGTAACGGAGAACGTACGCTCATACTGGTCGAAGCTCAGGCCAGGCTGAGACGTCTCCTTCTCAACGATCTTGTACACATAGGTATATACATCGATGCTGCCATCTCGTTCGTACGACACGAGCCCGTTTTCAAGATCGTCCTTGAGCTTGTCTCTATCGTAGGTGAGCTTACTGAACACTATCTTTCCTGAAGCATCATTTGCCCCGGTAGCAACAACCTTGTTGTTGTCATCCATGGCATTGTAAACGACGAATTCGAACTCCCCGTTGCTCATGGGGCGACCGGAAAGCTCCTTAACGCCCTCAATCTGTACCTCGCTATCTCCGCCAACGTCAACAGATCCTCCACTGTAACTATTGACGAAGTCGAGGTAGGTCTTGTGCTTGTTTGCTGCGGAGCTTACCTGCGTATCAATCTTGCCGTCTTTGTCGGTCACCTTAGTGGTGAGCTCGAGAGTGCCATCACCCTTGTCAGCGACTGACAGCTCAACCATATACACGGCGTCGTCGTACGTATAACCCGCAGCCGTGCCGCCCGAACCAAACGTCGAGCCGTCTGCGCCGCGCTCGCTGATCTTCAGCTTAAACGTCTTGCCCACATCGGCCTGGGTAAACGTGATGGGATGCTCGGAAGGCATTTCGACCTTCTGGCCGTCATTGCCTTCGATGTTGCCGAAGTCACCCGTCGTACCATCCGTGATACCGATGCGCTGCGCCGTTTCGACAGCAGTAACGTCGACGCCGTCGAGCGCCTCGACGCGGAACTGGAACTGACCGCGCGCCATATCGTGGCCGTTCGTGGTCTTGGTCACGATGATTCCGCCGGCGTCATTGTGGCTGAGCTCGGCCTTGTACTCGTTGGTGAACGTGCCGTTGTAGACATTGACCCGCGCCGTGAGCTGCCCGTTACCCGGATCGCTCACGATAACGTAGATGTCAGCCGTGTGGTCGTCGTACTTCACGCCGTCGATGGTCTTCCCACCATTGGTCTCGGTCACGGTGTAGTGGTACTGGCCGGGCGCATCGAACGTCGCAGAACCGAAGTTGAACGGAACCTCCGTGCCCGCGGGCGTGCCATCGGCCTGCGTCACGGTCTTGGTCGCAACGTCGTGGCTCGGGTTGCCGGCATTCTCGGAAGTCAGCATGAACTCGAAGGAGTCGCTCGCCTTCCAATCGCGGCCCGTCAGGACCTTGGAAAGATCGATGGGGGTCGTCGCCGGGTCAACCGTTACCGATGCCGCCTTGTAGGTATTCGTGAAGCCGAGCGTAGCAGCGTCCACGCCATCAGCGCTGTTGTATGTTCCCACCAGCTCCGTCGTGCCGTCGGCATGCTTTTTGTTGATGTTGGTCACGGCGTGCATCGTGCCGTCGGCGTTGTCTGCCGGCGTGATGTCGATAGCGTAGACCGTCGTATCGTAGGTCACGCCGCCGAGCTTGTCGTCATCGCTAGGCACAACCTCGCTCAGCTCGTAGCTGAACGTCTTGCCCGCATCGTCCTGAGAGAACTTCACGCCACTCAGCAGGTTGAACATCTTGGACTGCACGCCGTCATGAGCATCGGCGATGGTGCTGAAGCTCTTATCGCTCTCGGCGAGCTTGCTCTCGGCGTCAGCCGCAGTAACCGAACCGTCCTTGGCAACACCCTTGATGGAGAACGAGAACTCGCCAGCCTTCTGGGCGCGACCGTCAAGCGTCTTGCCCGCATCGAGCTTCATACCCGTGCCGTAGGTGTACGAGGAGGCGTAGGTGTTGGTGAACGCTGCCGCGCTGGCACCGTCCGGATAGGTGACGCTCGCCTTAAGCACGCCGTCTTCATCGGTCACCGTCACGGTAACCGTCTTCGCACTGCGGTCGTACACCATGCCGTCGGAGTCACTCGCGGGGGCTTTTTCCGTCACGTTGAACGAATAAGAGCCCGGCTTGGTGAACGTGATGGAACCGAACGACGCGGTCTCCGCAATACCATTCGTCAGGCTATCAACCGATGCCTCAAGCTTGGTCACACTCTCATCTCCACCGAAGACGATCTCATGATTCGCCAACGCGGCCTGCGTGGTATTGCCGCGTGCAACGAGCGTGAAACCGAAGCTCTCGCCCGGCTGGGAATCACGACCCACCAGCGTCTTAGAGACAAGGATCGCGGTATCGCCCTCAAGCGTCACATCGGCCGGATCATAGGAATTGGTGAACGTAGGATCGCCCGCAACGGCCGTTGCCTCGTCGCCCTTGGTGTAGCTGCGCTCAACCTTGACGGTCGCCTTACCTTCGACCACCTCGGAACTCACCGTAAAGGTCGCCGTATAGTAGCTGTTGTCATAGGTCATACCATTCACGGTGTAACCATTCTCGGCGGTAGCACCGCTTGGCAGCACCTCGCGGATCTCATACGTGTAGGTATGTCCAACATGCTTATCGGTGAACGTCGCCTGGCCGAAGGCCACCTCGGGACCATCGTTGACCACGGTCACGAAGCGGTTGCCTTGGTCATCAGTCTGCTCGCCCTCAGGCATCGGGGCGTCGGCAGCATTGCCTCCAACGGCCGTCACCTTGAAGGTAAACATACCGTCAGCAAGGTTCATGTCGGCGCCGCCGTTGTTCGTGTAGACCTTCGTAGCGCGAGGGCCGATGTTCACCGAAGTGACATCGAAGGAGTTGGTGAACACGGCATTCTTGTCGTCCACCGCTTCGTCCACACCAGCGCCCGTATCGCTCGATACGCGCTTCATCGTGCTCGTTGCCTCAAGCGCGCCATCGCCCTTATCGGCCACGGTAACCGTCACAGAATACGCCGCTTGGGAATACGTAATGCCCGGGACGGCAGAACTCGCAGCGGGTTCGGTGATGATGTAGGTAAACGTGCCCGCACGGTCGAAGGTGATATCTCCGAAGTTGCCGCTCGTCGCGCCCCCGCTCACCTGGACCGCCTTCTCCTCAAGGCCATTCGCTCCCTCGGCTGAGCCCTCGGGCATCGGGTTGGCGGCGTTGTCCTCCGTCAGGCGAATATAAAACGAATCCGCAATATCCCACCTATCGAAGTTCTTCTGATACGTAGCGAAATCCGCTGCGCTCAGCGTCACCGGGGCGACGTCGTAGGTGTTCACGAACTTCGCCTGCGCCGTGGCGTTACCAGGGATGGTGCCGGTATCGCCCGTAGCGCTCGTCTGCGTGAAGCCGGAGGGCAACTTATCGGTGGATTCTGCCACGGCGTAGGCGGCGCCCGCGTCGAGACCGTAAATATAGAGCGTCTCGTTGTCCTTGATGAAATGGGTCGCCTTGCCCTGGCCGTCGAACGCGAGGTCGAACAGAGCGCCCGTCACCGTGCCATCCTCGTGCTTGACCTCGGCCTTATACGTCCTGCTAGCCGCACCGTCAACGGTGATCTCGAATTGGAACTCCTTGTTATTAAGCACATCGGTGCTCAGCCCCTTGTTCGGAGCAACACCGGCATCCTTCGTGATGGCGAGCGTACCCGGCAGCTCAATGTCGATCTTGCCGTTGTTGCCCAGCGAGACGTTCAGTACATCAGGGTTGTCGATGTTGTCCCAGTTGGGGTTGATGACCTCGGAAGCGGTGCCCGTGGCGTTGGGTTTCTTGCTCAGCGTCAGGTCATCGATGCGCGTGATGCGCGGCGCACCAGCCTTGATATAGTACGACCCGTCGCTCGCCTGGCCCCAGAACTTCGTGCTCGCCGAGAAATTGGCACCCACGAAGCGCGTGATGCTGTCCTTCTTCGTAACCTCCCCGCTCTGGGCATCCTTGGCGTAATACGCGCGTTTGTAGTAATAGGTGTCGCCCGTATGCGGCTCGGTCATCAGCTTCTGCGTGCAGTTCTCGTCCGTGTAGAGCGTCGTGTTCTGGGTGAAGTAGTAGAAGCTGTTGCCCTCGGCAGGGACGAATGACGCCGTGGTGTTGCCGAGCTTCTTGCCGCCCGACGTCACCGTTCCATCGTAGTAATTGGAGTAGAAGCTGGCCTTGCCGTCGGTGGTGTTGGCGGCGATGTAGCTCTTCAGCGCCTGGTCGGCCGTGCCTTGCGCCAGCGCGTCGTAGACACCCTGCTTGACGCTCACGCCGTAGAAGATACGCATCGGGTACGCTTCGGCGATATCCATCGTCGCGGCGCCGTTCTCATCAGTGACGGTGAACTTCCGCAGCGGGATAAGGCCGGCAGGCACCTTGACCGTCACAACGTCGCCCTGCGCAAGCTCATCGCTGCGCTGAACCGTCACGTCGATCTGGTTGAGGTTGCCGTTCGGGTACAGGGCGTTGCCGCCCTCCCCTTCGAACGTGTACGTGTCGGTCAAACCATTTGACGACTTCTCAGGATTGCTGAACACCTTGTCCGCGAAGACGATCGACTTGAAGCTGTCGACCTCCGTGTAGGCGCCCAACTCATCGGTGAAGGTGATGTAGCCCGAGGTGCCCTCGGCGCCCTCGGTGGTTTCCGTCGGATGGCCCGTACCCGCGTTGATCTCATCGGAGATCTCCTGGAAGATCTGATTCAGCTCGGCAGCGTTGGTCGCCGCCTTGTAGTAGGCGGAATCCTGAGACACGCGATCGCCCAGACTGTTCCACGCAGAGGCTTTCGGATAGTTGCTCGACACGGCATGCATGTACGCGTTGAATTGGTTGCTCGTGGACGCGTCCGTATTGCCCGGGTCCGCATCAGCGAACATGCCGATGGTGTAAACGAGCGTGTTTTCGTCCTTGAGCGATTTCGCCGCGCTGATGGCGTCGTTGGCCACCGTGCCGTCAAATCCGCTTTGATGGTTGGGCTCGCCGTCGGTGAAGAAGATGACGACCTTCTGGGCATCATCGCGCGCACTGGCGAGCACGGTCTGCGCGTGCTGCATGCCGTAGTCGGCGGAGGTGGCGCCCGAAGCCGTCAGGCCGTCGACCATGCTCGTTGCCGACGCCACGTCGTCTGAGGTGTACGCCGTCAGGTTCGTCATGATTTGGCTGTAGTTGTAGTCGTTCCATCCACCCATTGTGTCGTTGCCGACGGTATTGCTCTTGTCGCTGGCGAACTTGACCAGCGAGATACGATGCTGCTTGGCCGCATCGTCGATGGCGTCGTTTTGCGCTGCGGTGTTCTCGATGAAGGCATTGGCAGCATCGTGCAGTGCGGCCATCTTGGTGGTCGTCACCTCATCGTACGTATAGAACTGAATATGGCTGGAGTCGGAATCTTGAGCGCTCGTCTTGGGATTGACCGTCTGGTCGTTGAGCTCCCAGTGATCGAACTGTTGCCAGAACAGCACCGTCTTCGTGATTCGATCAATCTCGGTGTACGACCCGTTGGCATTCTTCGCGTAGTAAGTCGTCCTGCCATCCGTATTGATGTTATAGACCTCGTTGTAGCGATATTCGCTCGTCAGCTCATCGTCCATCGAACCCGAAGCGTCGAGCACCAGAACGATATCGAGCGGCTTGCTCGACGTGGTGGTGGTATTGGAGGTAGAGGACAGAGCAGAGAGCGTTACGAGGAAATCGGAATCGCCGATATCGACGCTCGGGGCAGTGCCATCGAGAGATGCCGGCAGCTGCACGCTCGTGGACGACACCGTCTTGTCCGTCCAGATGCGGCCAATGTTCTCGGTGTCGTTCTGGATAATGTCCGACCACGTTGCAATGGTGCTAGGGTCGACCGTCTTCTCCTCGCCAAACGCAGCCGCGGGCTCGGCGTCGCCAATGCCCAGCAACTGCATTACGGCAGCACCAATACTATCAAGTGGATTAGCGGCAGCCTTGGGCACCGCCACGCCAAGCGAAAGGATCACGCCCAGAAGCGCGAGCGCAAACGCCCTCGCTAATCCCCTCGGCAGATAGATTGGCGCCTTCGCCATTAATTTGGAGGCGCCCCCCCCCCGAGCTTTTTTCTGTGTTCGCGCATAATGCAAACTCCCTAACTATCCGAACCTACAAGCTAAAATCCAGCTCTCAAAGCCGCATAAAACAGCCCTATTGGCGTCACAATAGCACAAGAAAAGCGAGTTTATTTTTTGCGTTTCCGCAGGCGGGGTATCGTTTTTATCCCCATACTACGAGAATTATCGAAGTATGGCGCACGCGCATAAAGTCGCTTCTTCTAACATAAAGACTCACTCTATGCTGCACTAAGATAAAGTGATGACAATCTCCTCAACAGGAGACGGCTTTGCGGGGGTCCGCTATTCAGAAGCCCTCCCCGTCACCCTTTAGGCCTCTTAGTCACCCAAAAATTTATTTTTTATGCGCACATTCTTCCTTGAACGGTATAAATTGCGCGCTCTCTGAACGGCATACATCATAGAAAGCCTCCCCCTCTCCCCTTGAGATGTTCTGAGGCGCAACGCGCCGAACACATCCCAAGGGGAGAGGGGGAGGCCCCACCTGCTTATATATATTAGTGCGCTAGTGCACCGTCATCGAGAACGAACGCTCGTCCACGTCGCCCGGAGCCAGGATGATGATGTTGTCGCGGTGCTCCAGCACATCGTCCTCATCGGGCATACCGGCATGACCCGTCCAGGGTTCGACAGCGACAAACGGTGCATCAGGCTTGGCGGACCAGATACCCACAAAGTCAAAACCGGGGAAGTCCAGACGCACGCCGCGGCCGGAAACCTTGCTTACCAGGTCGATGGTGTTTCCCGGAACGTTGTGCAAAACCACGGTGTCAAAACGGAACAGCTCGCGGTTGACGGCGATGGCGTCGCTGTCCTGCAGGATATGGATGGGGTCGGCGTAAGAGAGCATACCGCCGTTGACGATCTTGGGAGAGTCACCCGTCCAAGCCTCACGGAAACGCAGCTCGTAATCGTCAAAAGACTCATCCGCGGCGCCCGGCATGGGAACGTTGAACGCAGGGTGGCCGCCCACGGCAAAGGGCATGGCGACGTCGCTGTTGTTGGTAACCTTGAAGGTTTGGGTAAGCGTGGCGTCGCCGGTGATGGCGTAGGTCATGTTGAGGGTGAAGTTGTAGGGGTACACGGCCAGCGTCTCTTCGCTTTGGGTAAGCTCGAAGGTGACGGAAGACTCGTCCTGGGCGACCACCTTGTGCTCGAAGTCGCGCGCGAAGCCGTGGCGCGGCATGTGGCACACGCCGGCAGAGCACTGCAGCTCCTTGGCGCCGGGTTCGCCCACCTGGGGGAACAGAACGGGAGAGGTCTTGGCCCACCATGCGGGATCTGCCTGCCACAGGTACTCGTCACCGTTGAGCGCCAGCCCCATAAGCTGCGCGCCCTTGGTGTCAACGCGTGCGACCAGGCCGCCGCGCGAAAGCGTGATGATGGACATTGCTCCTCCTAAAAGCCGTGCTTGCGCATCGATCCTAGCGTGGCGCCGGGCGCAACCTGCGCGATGCGCGCGGGCACCCGGCCTTCTCCCACCATTCTACCGCGATGCGAAGGCCCGTCGAGCACACACGCGTCCATGTGCGACGGCTAAACTGAATAGGATGGAAACGATAAACTCCTATAATGGAGCGCTTGAGAAACACGAACGCTTCGCGCTTGACGACGCAGGTGAAAGGCATGGCGACATAATGAACGCGCAGGTACAGAACACTTCCGCACATGAAGTTCGAGCAGCATGGATCGAGGCGGCTCGGCTGCGCACCCTACCGCTGGCGGCGTCGGGCTCGCTCATCGCCGCAGGACTGGCGGCGGCGCGCGGGGCCTTTAGGGTCGAGGTCTTTATCCTCATGCTTGTTGTCTCCGTGCTGCTGCAGGTTATCGCCAACTTCGCGGACGATTACGGTGATCTTGCGCACGGCCTGGACGATGAGACCCGTGTTGGCCCTAAGCGCGGCATGCAGAGAGGCATTATCACACCACGGCAGATGAAGCGCGCGCTCTTTGGCACCTGTGCCCTTACCTTTGCGCTGGGATGCCTGTTGATTTGGGTGTCTTTCCTGCGCGGGCCCGCGCTTGACGGAAACGCCGTCGCCGCGATGGGCGTCTTTCTGGCATTCGGCGTCGCCGCCATTGCCGCCGCGGTCTTCTACACCGTAGGGCCGCACCCCTATGGTTACATGGGACTGGGCGACATTATGAGCTTTATCTTCTTTGGCTTAGTCGCCGTTTGCGCAGGCAGCTTTCTCTACCTGCATAGTTTTGATGTCGCATCGCTGGTCGCGGGCGTGGCGCTGGGCCTGCCGGTAGCCGCGGTGATGAACATCAACAACATGCGCGATTCGCTGGACGATGCCTCCAAGGGCAAGCGCACCATCGCCAACAGGCTCTATGAGCTGGGCGAGGGCTGCAGCGCAACCGTGCGTGGACAGCGCGTAAACGGAGAGCAGGCCATGCGGATGTACCACACGGTCCTGCTCTACCTGTCGCTTATCTTGTTTGTCGCCTTCATCTTTGTTGTGAAGGGATTCTCGCTGCGCACCTTTGTTGCGGGCGCTGCAATCTGCCTGAGCTTTCAACCCCTTATGAGCGCGCTGGCAGGCATTGTGCAGGAACCTGACCACACCAAGCTCGACCGCTTTATGGCGCCCACCAGCCTGGGCACCGTGGCCGTCGCAATCATGGTGACCATCTGCCTGGTGGTCGCGTAACGGCCGCACGCACCGCAGCGAGGCCGCGGCAACGTGGAGCCTGCAGCCAAAACATCCGCAGGCTCCACAGGCACGGCGGCCGTGCGGACGAGAATTACGCCCTCACCGCGTCGGCATCGTCCAAATAACGCTTAAGGAACTCGCGAGTACGGACATGCTGCGGGTTGCCAAAGATCTGCGCGGGAGCGCCCTGCTCTGCGATCACGCCTTTGTCCATAAAGACCACGCGATCGGAAACCGTGCGCGCAAAGGCCATCTCATGCGTGACCACCACCATGGTCATACCCTCTGCCGCCAGCCTGCGCATAACCTCAAGCACCTCGCCCACAATCTCGGGGTCAAGGGCGCTGGTAGGCTCGTCGAACAGCATGATCTTGGGGTTCATGCACAGCGCGCGGGCGATGGCGACGCGCTGCTTTTGGCCGCCGGACAGCTTGGCCACGGCGGCGTGGGCAAAATCTGCCAGGCCAACGGACTCCAAATGGTGCATAGCGGTTTGCTCGGCCTCTTGCTTGGTGGCTTTTTTCAGCGTGACCGGCGCCAGGGTGCAGTTGTCCAGCACGTCCATGTTGTTGAACAGGTTGAAACCCTGGAACACCATGCCAATGTCCTCGCGCAGCTTATTCACGTCCACATGGTCGGCGGTGAGGTCGGACCCCTGGAACCACACGTGGCCAGCGTCCGGTGTTTCAAGCAAATTGATGCAGCGCAAAAGGGTCGATTTGCCCGAGCCCGATGCACCGATGATGGTGACTACCTCGCCCGGCATAATATCCAGGTTCACATCGCGCAAGACCTCGAGATCGCCAAAGGATTTACGCAACCCCTCGATGCGCACCATGGGCTTAGCGCTTGCACCGTCTACTGTGGTATTGATCTGTGCCATGGTTTATTTCTCCTCCACGTTAATGGGCTGGTCCGACGTGCTGCCAACCTTGACCGCGGCCACTTCCAGGCGACGCGCCAAACGGTTGAGCAACCACGAGGCAAGCATGGTGAGGCACAGATAGATGATGCTGGTGATAAGCGCGGCATCAAACTGGCGATAGTAGGTGCCACCCACCGTGGTAGTGGCGAACATGAGGTCAAACGTGCCGATGACGGAGAGTACTGACGAGTCTTTGATATTGATGATCAGCTCGTTAGACAGGCCCGGGATGGCAAACTTGACGCCCTGGGGAAACACCACCTTGCGCATGGCCTGCCACTGGGAGAGGCCCAGCGAGCGCGCGGCCTCCGCCTGGCCCATATCCACGGATTCGATGCCGCCGCGCAGCACCTCCATCATGTAGGCGGTTGAGTTGAGCGTAATGGTCACCAAGCCCGCCGCAAACGTGCTCCAGATGCCGTTGATCTGCGTGGTGGTGAGATTGGTCATCTTAAAGAGGCCAAACACGCCAAAGAAGATGATCATGGCCTGGACCATCATAGGCGTACCGCGCACCACGGTGCTGTAAACCTTGGCAAAGCCGGATCCAACCACTTTGAGAAAACGGACAAAGTCGTTATCGGAACGATCGACAACCTGAATGCGCAGGAACACAAGAAGCAACGCCAGGAAAAACGCGATGCTGGTACCAAAGACCGCCAACAACACGGTGGTCTTAAAGCCCTCGTAGAACGTGCCGCGGCCCTTGTACAAAACGTAGAGCATGCGCTCCAGCGTGGTCTCGGGCATAGACGTGGCAGTAGATGCAACCGCCCACGCGGACGCCAGGCCCATGCCAATGCGGTCCACCACCAGTACGGCGACAATAAGCCACACCACGTAGGAAACATAACGCAGGAGGCGTGCCACGGCGGGCTTGGTAAACAAAGACTCGTCCGCATAGGTACGCCACTTGGCAAGCTTGAACACCAGGGCAACAGCGCTTAGCACCAGCCAAGCGATCAAGATGTAGTACATGACCACCTCGACCATGTAGGCGTTTGCCATAAAGCTCATTGCGGGACGAGGGCTACTGGAAAGCATCGCGCCCAGGGCGGCGACGGCACTGGTAGCCAGCAATACATAGCGGTGGTCAGACAATATAAACGTTGCTAGACGGCCGCGGCTGTTTGCGCCTGCCGTCTGCGATTGATTGGAGCCCATGTCTTCTCCCATACCTCAATCAGTACTGTTGTGTTTGTTCTTGCAAATTGCCGCAAGACGCACGCCGGCAAATGTTCAACCGACGCGCGTCTGCGCAGTGCTTCTATGTTGCAAATGCACCCGGCCAAAACTTCGTCCGGCCAAGGGGCTGCCATCCAAACGTAGCGACCGGAGCTCGCCGCCCCAAGCGCCACGCCGCATCTATTTACATAGGCTGACGATCCATGCAGGCAGTCCACATGGCCTGACGGTCATCCTCGTTGATGCCCGCGATGATCTCGTTGATCTGGTCCAGCACCGCATCCTGCCCCTTGGCGATGGCGGCGTTGTCCGGCATGACGGAACCCTCGAACTTATCGGTCATCTCAAGCTCGACAAAGTCCGGGTAGGTCTCAAGCAGCTTAGGAACAGAAAGCATGGAATAGGTGACGATATCGCAAGTACCGTTGTTGAGGTTCTCGACAACCATGGGCACGGTCTCCGCCGGCGTCATATGGTTGATGTTGGGAATCTGGTCGATGACGTCATCGTACATGGTCGCGGCCTGGCCCAGGATCGATGCGCCCTCAAGCTCGGCAAACGTGGTGGCTCCGGCAAAGGCGGAATCCTTCTTGGTGATCATGACAATGTCATCGTCCACGTAGGAGTCAGAGAACGCCGCGGCGGACTCGCGCTCGGGCGTGACGGACATACCGGCGCACACAATGTCGATCTGACCGTTGTTGACGGCGTCGATCAAACCTGCAAAGTCAAGTTTGACGGCGACGGGCTCAAGGCCCAGCTCCTCGGCGATGATCTTGGCAACCTGGACGTCATAACCGTCCGCATAGGCGCCCTTGACGTTCTCGATGGGAATGGTGAAATCGGACTCTTCGGTAACCTGCCAGTTGTAGGGTGCGTAAGCCGCCTCCATACCAACTCGCAGGGTCTTGCCATCGCCAAGGGTAGCCTTCTTATCGCTCTCCTCCGCGGAGCCCTTGTCCGCATCGCTCTCAGGCGCAGCGGGGCCGCAGCCGGTGAGAATCAGCATTCCGCCCATACCCAGGGCGGTAACACCGGAAAGCTTGAGAAAATCTCGACGTGAGCACTGGCTAGTTGCAGCAACCATCTGCTGCTTTGCGTTCTTGGTCATGGCGGTTCCTTCCGTTTATGAGCGCAATATCCCCTTCCGTGCCCCGCAACCGGAGGGGACCCATTCCCCTCCCCCTTGCAACTTAATGCGAGAAAGTTACGTGCACAATCGCCAAGGATAGCGTGAATGCGCAGCAGACGCTAGCGCGCAATAAAGCGGCAACATTCACTATTTGGCTCATTTGATTCGCTAGCGGCGGCGCTTTTTCACAACGAACAACGTCGGCGCCTCGCCTCTCACCATTCTCTTCATCCAATACCGCTTACGCATCGCTCGGTACACTAATAGTGCATTAATGCCTGTCATTCATTCATTACATCTTTGGACGAGTGCCTGAAGCATAGATATCTATTCACTAAAAGTTGCTTATTATCTATCTTTTATACAATAGCATGCGGAAGCATCCCCACCGGCCCCTCGACATATGCGCCACACCCCATGACGCCCGCGCCGCGGCCGGGCATTCAAAAAAGAACATGATTCGCACACCAACGCTGCCACTATTTACGCACGCGGTCGCGCCCTCTGTCTCGCCCCGCCCAGCGTCCCTGAGCCCCGCACCGCGCAACCGCTACGCAAGCATCTCGAGCAACGCCGTGCAGCCGTTGACCACGTCCGCGTACGTCGCGTCAAAATCGCCCGTGTACCAGGGATCTGCCACATCGCGCGATGAACCCGCGAACGAGAGCAGCTTTGCCAACTTGGCGCCGCCGTCTGCCCGGCACGCAGCATTGGACGAGAATATCCTGGAAAGGCCGCGCATGTTCTCGCCATCCATACCAACAATGTAATCCCAGTCGCCATACTCGTCCCCACGTACTTGTCGGGCACGGTGCGGCACCACCGCGATGCCGGCGCGCTGCAAACGCGATACCGTGCCGCGATGCGGCGGGTTGCCAATCTCTTCCCTGCTGGTCGCTGCGGAATCGATGCGAAACTCTTCCTCGCGACCAGCCTCTGCAACCAAGTGCGCCATCACGGACTGAGCCATGGTGCTCCTGCAGATGTTGCCATGGCATACAAAGAGGATTCTATGCATCGTCCCAAACCCTTTCATATATGAGCAAAAGTGCAGATAACAGCATATATCCTACTTCGACTTCCGATACTCCGTAAAACGTTTCCTCTCATATACGAACCGGTTTTTCATCCCGATGCGGTGTAGGAAATGGTGTAAAACCGAGCTCCGTACACCACGCATGTTTAGACGGATAGCCGGTTCATCTCCTCGCGAGCCTCCTCGAAGCCAAGATGCGTGTACGTGTTGAGCGTCACCCCGATTTCGCTGTGGCCCATCACGTACTGGAGCACCTTGGGATTCATCCCGGCGCGAGCCTGGTTGCTGCAGAACGTATGACGGCAGACATGAGGTGTCACCTTGGGGATCTCCTCCTTGTAGATCGAGTTGAACTTGGCGACGATGCGCTGGAAGTAGTGCTCCCAATGCAAGGCGACCAAGGGCATACCGTTCTTGTCCAAGTACAGAAAGCCGCTCAGGCCATCGATTTCGGGTTCGTTTTCCGGTGCGGGTCTCTGTGCAATGACCTACTTGACGGCGTCGCCCCGTTCTCGAGCTAGCGTGTTGAGGTATGCCTGCCGCTCTGTCACGGAATCGGCGAAGTCGCGGAGAGCGTCGAGGACGGCGCGCCCGCCCCCGTCTGCGTCGAGCGTCACCACATGGGGAAGCTGGGAAAGCTCCGCCCTCTTCGGGTCGATGATCGTTACGCGGGAACCATGGTCATCGGGCCCGGCAAGAAGGGCTTGGAGAAGGAGCGCGATGATGCCCGTGGTCTTTCCGCTCCTTGTCTTGCCTGCGACCAGCATGGACCCGGACGTCGAGGGATCGATGGAAGCGCCCTTTTGGACAGCAAGGATATGAGGTTTGCCAGAGCGAAGGTCTTCCACGCTATCGCAATACAGGATCCGGTCGATGGTCACGTCCTCGACGGCGAACGTTACGGAGTTGAATGCCACGTCGATGTCCGTCTGGGTCACGGCAAAGCTTTCGAAGCGCCCGGAGAGGCTCGCGCTGATGCTCGAAGACACATTCGAGACGTCTTCGACCCGTGAGGCAGCAATCCCGACAATGATCTCGTATGACCCCAGCCCCGTTTCCCTGCAGCGAACGAGCGGCAGCTGCTCGCCTTCCTTGAGGTGAAGCGGGTTGCCCATCGAGTAGTCGAAGAGCCCCCTGCGCACCATGATCCGCATCTGCTGGGCGTCGGTCGTTTTCCAGCGGATGATAAGCGCGAGCACAGTAGCCAGGAACGCGGATGCCAGGAGAGCGGCCCCAGCGTTACGGAAAGCGGAGCTGATTTCGATGAGCGTTCCGGGATCATCAAGCAGGTTGGGCGGAATGGACCCCAGGGCAAGCGCAAGCCCCCGCGCACCAAGTCCCGACAGGAAAAGGGCGGCCCCCAGCGCCGCTAGCTGGACGCTGGGGGCCGCGAATGCGAGGCGGGGCGCATCTTTGCTGAAGTACAGCATGTCGCACCGCCCGTCTTACCCGTTCTGGCTCTTGGTGCGAAGGACCTTGATATCCGCGCACTTAACCGAGAGCTGGTTACGGTAATCGCCGTAGATGGTGGCGACCGCGTCCACCGGCTCGACGATGGCCTCGGTAGGAACCTCAACATCCTTGTTCACCTTGAAGGCGAGCTTCTCGAAGCGGTTGCTTACGGACTCGCCCTCCTTCTGGACGTACGCGGTGTCGTCACGATAGATCACGACCTCGACCTTGGTTCCAAGGTGCTCGCCCGTGTTGTAGTCCTTCCATTCGGACTGGCCCGTGCAAAGATAGAGCTTGCCCTTGGAAAATGCCTCGAAATCGAAAACGCTGAACTGCGAAAGCTTCTTCATGAGAAGCCTCCTTTCCATTGGAGTTGCTAAATGTGCGATTAGACGCTCTTTAACGCTGAGTGGAGATACCCTGCTTCATCGAAGCCGCGAATCCTGAGCTTGAGCGGGCCGATTTGAAGATCCAAATAGTCCTCTCCGCTGCCGTGAAGGTAACGCTCAACGCGGGCAATGGTGCTCTTGAGCAGATGGCGATCCTGGAGCAGGGCATCATATGCGCCTTCTTCTAGAAGGATAGTGCCCATATTACGGATGTCGAAGTAGTAATCTATGAACTTATCCACGCGCCTCACCTCTTTCCAAGTTCTTCTTTGAACCGATCGGAGGATTGGCGACGAAAGGCAGACCATTCCGTCGCATTGCCTTGATTTAATCCGGGATAACTACTCTGTCAGCGCCTAGGCGCATCTCGCACCGGAAACGGGCAATGGACAATGTCTGCAAAGGAATTTGCATGCCGCAATTTCCTTTGCTGCTGCCACTATACCCTAACAAAAGACCAGGTAAAAGGCATCTTTTGTCTTTTTGGAGAACGCAAGGACTTCCCCTCATTTATGAGAAGATTCCCTCCGTCTGATTGTGAACAAAATGTGAAATGGATAAGTTGGAGAGTCCTCTACAAGGTGACGGATTTACTCAAGCGCCACTTTTTGCCTGCCAGCTGCTGTAACTCGGGGCCGTATTGGAAGGATGCCTGAAGGCATCAGGGTTAAGCAATACACAATCGATCAGACGAATCGAGATGCTGTGCACCTTTCGTTTCGTCTCAACCTTTTCTCGGAGAAGGGCGGGAACCTCAAAAAAACCAATAGGTCGTTCAGATTGGACATTTCTATTGCCCTGAGCGACAAATGATTATTTGGCTGCATAAGGCCGACCTTTGAGACGTCGATTTCACCGGACATGAGTTTGGGGAGGAGGGCGTCACGGAGCGAGCCCAGACGTTGTGACTCGATCCCATTGAGCTCAATTTGCCGGTAAATTGGGTCTGCAAAATCGCAGAAAGCCTCAATCGCCGTGCGGCAAGGGCTGGGCATCGGGTAATCGAGAGTTGCTTTTGGCTGCGCCCTTTGACGACTGCCCGTTGATCCGGTTACGTGTTCTAGGAGGAATGCGGTAAAGCTGGCGGCGTTGATGGCAGCGCAATAGAAGCTCTTGTGTCGTGGCTCCAGCGGTTTATACACGATAAACTCTGTTGAGCAGACGGCCTTATCGGTCAAACATGCCGGTATCCACATTCGTTTTATCGAAGGGTTCAGTTTCGATATGAGAATGGAGCTACGATCAACGATGTACTTGTTGCTCTTTATTCCATCCGCCAGTTCAAATATCGGCCAATGCATCTCATCAAATGCCGGGATACTGTAATGCTCCCAGGTCTCGCCCGCATGTTGTTGGGGTTTAAGCGATTTGGTTGAGATTGCTAGCACATTTTTCAGCGATGTTGTTGAAACTGAGCCGCTAAATCGCTTGGAGAACTCCAAATCAACGAGCGTAGCCAAATAATCATTTACCGGAACACAGGCCTGCAACTTCAGAATTGTTTCCACCGAGCCAGGGGGAAAGGAGACCTCGATGGAAGCGATGATCAATATGGTCCTAGCTCAGATGCAGCCAGTCCTAGACCATCTGCAACTAAAGCAATTAAAAACAGTGCTCGAAAGCACTCTGTACAGCCATGCCGAAAGCAGCGTGCCCAGTAACTCAAGCCTGCTCGACCTCTTCCTTACCGCCAAGGAAGTCGAGGGGTGCTCCTCGAGAACAATCACGTACTACGAAAGCACCCTCAAACACATGGACAGCTCAATCGGGCAACCATATACCCAAATCTGTAGCGACGACCTTCGCAAATACCTCAGCGACTACGAATCGAACCGTCGCGCGGGCAAGGTGACCATCGATAACATTCGGCGCATCATGTCCAGCTTCTTTTCTTGGCTCGAAGACGAGGACTACATCGTCAAGAGCCCCGTCCGACGGATCCGCAAGGTCAAAACGGCAACGACGGCAAAAGAGGTACTGAGCGACGAGGACCTTGAGACCCTTAGGGACAACTGCCCGTCCCTGCGTGACCTCGCCATCGTCGACATGCTTGCATCAACCGGCATGCGTGTTGGAGAGCTGGTCGGCCTCAATATCTCAGACGTAAATCTGCAGGAACGGGAATGCGTTGTCACCGGCAAGGGCAACAAGCAGCGTCCTGTCTACTTCGACGCGCGAACCAAGCTGCATCTAACGGAATACCTGCGCTCCAGGAATGACGACAGCCCCGCCCTTTTCGTGGCCCTGAGAGGAGACGGACAGCGGATGAGTATCGGCGGCGTGGAGTCGCGTCTGCGAAATCTCGGCAAGCGATCGAGAATCGATAGGGTGCATCCGCACAAGTTCCGGCGAACGCTCGCAACGCACGCCATCGACAAAGGTATGCCCATCGAGCAGGTGCAAAAGCTCCTCGGCCATGCGAGAATAGACACCACCATGCACTACGCCATGGTGAACCAAAGCAATGTAAAGGCCTCGCATAGGAAGTATCTGGAATGAGACTGGGTGATGTTTGCACGAAGATAGGTAGTGGTGCCACTCCAAAGGGCGGCAAAGAAGCGTACAAGCCTTCTGGCATCCCTCTCATTCGTAGCCAAAATGTTCTCGACTGGTCGTTTACAAGCAATGGCTTGGCCTTCGTCGATGAAGGCCAAGCGGCAGCTTTAGCAAATGTCGAAGTCGAACCCCGTGATATCCTCCTGAACATCACGGGTGATTCTGTTGCCCGTGCATGCATGGTCCCCGACTGGTGTACACCGGCGAGGGTCAACCAGCACGTTTCTATTGTTAGGCCAGGCCCTGATCTCGACCCGACTTTCCTGCTCTGCTACCTGCAGTCATCCAAACCCTTGCTGTTGAAACTTGCTTCCTCTGGTGCCACTCGTAACGCTTTGACCAAAGGAATGATTGGGGATTTGGAAATCGAGCTTCCAAACATCGAAACCCAACGCGCTATAGCCTCGCTCATTGGCCAGATACAGCAGAAAATCGTCCTCAACCAGCAGACAAATGATTATTTGGCAGCGTAGGCGGCTCGACCTTCGAAGTGTCAATTTCACCGGACATTAATTTGGGAAGCAGGGAGTCTCGAAGAGATGAGAGATACTGATTCTCCTGATTGCTGGCACCTATTCCGTAGACGGCAAACGCGATGATTTCCAGATCTCGTTCGGGACAATATGGATTGATACCATACGACATCATTTGTTTCTTATCCCCGCGGGGCATCTTAGTCCCTTTGGCCCCAGACATAACGTAATCAAAGAACTTGTCGGATCTAAGAATCGCGTATAGATACGGAGCCAGGGATGGATTATTGGCTCTGAATACGACCACATCTCCTGAGCAGGTACCATCATTTTCTGCAAACCATATTTTTTTGAAGTAGGGTCGAATGTTAGAGACAAGAGTGTCTCCAGCTTTATAAACGACAACCTTCCCCGTTTGCGGCACTGATGCGGCAAGTTGACGACCGTTCTTATCTGCTAGTAGGGACTCGGTTGAAACATAAGAGTCGATCTGGGCTTCGGCACAAGAAACCTTATCGGTAACCTGGGTGCAAATATCTGACAGAGCTCCGTCGGTTGCTTCACTCCTAGATACGATCAACTCACAGAGCTCAGCTAAATAATCATTTAGGCGATTGTTAATGCGAATCTTATTGGAAAGCGAGTCACAGAGACAGACTATTGCATCTTGAACATCTCGATCCGGCAAAGGCACAGGCATCTGTGCGTATGTTTTTGCGTTGATGTTGCCTCTGGTGCTGCCCGTATTGAACGAAGAGACCCAATCCCAATATGGCTTCGACTGAACATAGTACTTGATGAACCGTGGATTAACCTTTTCCTTATCAAGTGAGAACTTGATAAGGAAGCCGGCGAAGGCAAAGTCGCCATCCCGCAAGTCATAGTAGTAGTTTCGGCCAGTACTGCTGCCTGTCCGGGCAAAAACGATATCGCCCTCTTGAAGCATGTAGTCAAAAGCGAGAGGATCAGCAACGGATTTTCTACCAGACAGGTTGAGGGACCCGTCATCATTGATATCAGTTATACGAAGATAAGCAGGTAGATTGCGGTCAAACTCGACTGCTGGGGCGGAGATGCCATACTTGCCTCCGCCGATACTGAGCTCTCCAAGCGTTGACCACTTAAAGCTCATACCCGATCGCCTCCAAGTTCTTCTTAATCTGCTCCTGCAGGCGGTTGGACTCCTCGAAGCATTTGGCGATCTCGCTGGTCAGGCGGGCCATCTTCTCCTCGAAGGGCTCGCCGTCGTCCTCGGCGTCAGGGATGCCGACGTAGCGACCGGGCGTGATGATGTAGTCCTGCTCTTTGATGTCCTCGATGGAGGCAATGGCAGAGAAGCCCTTCTCCTCTTCGAGCGTTCCCTTGCGGAACGCGTCGAACGCCCCGGCGACCTTGGCGATGTCCTCCTCGGTGAACTCGCGGAGCTTGCGTGACACCATGGTGCCCATGTTACGGGCGTCGATGAACAAGGTCTTTCCGGGCTGGACCTTCTTCTTGGTGATGATCCACAGGCTCACCGGGATACCCGTGCTGTAGAAGAGCTTATCGGGCATGGCGATGATGCCCTCGATCAGGTCTTCCTCAATGAGTCGTGCCCTGATCTCGCCCTCGTTGTTCGTCTGGCTGGAGAGCGAGCCGTTGGCGAGTACCATGCCCATGCGGCCGGTACGGTTGAGGTGGTGCACCATGTGCTGGACCCAAGCGAAGTTCGCGTTGCCCTCGGGCGGGACACCGTACTCCCAGCGTGGGTCCTCCTTGAGCTTGTCGCCGCCCCAGTCAGAGAGGTTGAAGGGCGGGTTGGCGAGGATGAAGTCGAACTTCTCCGTGCGGTGCAGGTCGTTGAAGAACGTGTCGGCGTTCTGCTTGCCCAGGTCCGCGTCGATGCCCCTGATGGCGAGGTTCATGGTCGCCATCTTCCATGTGGTGGGGTTGCTCTCCTGGCCGTAGATCGACAGGTCGTCGATGTTGCCCTGGTGGCGCTTCACGAATTCCGCCGACTGAACGAACATGCCGCCCGATCCGCAGCAGGGATCGTAGACGCGCCCATGGTAGGGCTCGATGACCTCGACGAGCGTCTTGACAACGCAGGCGGGCGTGTAGAACTCGCCCGCGTTCTTGCCCTCTGCCTCAGCGAACTTGGAGAGGCAGTACTCGTAGGTGCGCCCCAGGATGTCGCGCGTGTCGCCCTTCTCCGCCATCTGCACGTTGGTGAAGAGGTCCACGACCTCGCCCAGGCGACGCTTGTCCAGCTCCTGGCGGGCGAAGTTCTTGGGGAGGATGTTCTTGAGCCTGTCGTTCTCCGCCTCGATCTGGCGCATGGCCTCGTCGATGACCTTGCCCACCTCGGGTGTGTGCGCGGAGGCAGCGATGGCCTTCCAGCGGGCGCTCTCCGGCACGAAGAAGATGTTCTCCGCCGTATACTCGTCGCGATCCTCCTCGAAGCCCTCCCCCTCGTCGACAAGCTCCTGGTGGCGTTGGTCGAACTTGTCGGAGATGTACTTGAGGAAGATGAGCCCAAGCACGACGTTCTTGTACTCGGAGGCATCGATGTTGCCGCGCAGCTTGTCGGCGGCGCTCCAGATCTGCTGCTCGAAGCCAATCTCGGCGGTGTTGTCCTTCTTCTTACGTGCCATTTCCGGCTCCTATTCGTAGATCTTCGTGTCGGCCCAGAGCTCGCACTGCTCCATGACCGTCTCCATGGCGTCGTCGACGCCCTCGGGAGGATACTTGTACTTGCGTAGGAGGCGCTTGATCGCGCGTCGCATGCCCGCACGGGCGCTCTCCTTCTTCTGCCAGTCTATCGTGGCGCTCCTCTGCAGGGTCTCGGTGAGCTCCCGCGTGATGGACACGAGCTGGTCGTTGTCGTAGAAGTCCTTGACCGCCTCGGGCTTGGTTATGGCGTCGTAGAAGGCCATCTCCTCGTCGTTCAGCCCGAGCCTCTCCGCATCGGTCCTGTCCCGCATCATGTCCTTGGCCATCTTGACGAGTTCTTCGATGACCTCGACGTTGGTGAGCATGCCGTTGAGGTAGGAGTTGAGCGTGCCCTGGAGCATGTCGCTGAACTTCTGGGCCTTGACCACGCTCGTGCGCTGGTAGGCCCGCACGCGCTCCTTGATGAGGCGCTTCAGGCTTTCGACGGCGACGTTCTTCTCCTCCATGCTGGCAACCTCGGCGAGGAACGCCTCGTCGAAGAGGGAGATCTCGACGTCCTGGTTGTCGAAGAGGTTGAGAACCCCGTCCGCATGGACGGTCTGCTGCAGGATCTCGGTCACCTGCTTGTTGAACTCCGCGTAGGTCATGCCTCCAGAACCACCGGACTTGCGCCCCGTGAGCCTCAGCACCTGGACGCGCAGGACCGAGAGGTACGCCGCCTCGTGCTGGTCCTCGTGCGAGACCAGGCTCTTGCACAGGCTGAGGGCCTGGTTCATGAGTTGGCACTGCTTGAGGAACTCCTCTGCGTCGTCCTGCCGCTTGGGCTCGAGCAGCCA
>OGYW01000818.1_pt1 | contig 29132 bp, 18 predicted proteins | sample 1576621 | NCBI WGS metagenome assembly OGYW01 (sample SAMEA3541528, study PRJEB24748) | human gut metagenome | biome: human gut; feature: human-associated habitat; material: faeces | place: China | collected 2012 | reverse complement strand
AACAATATACTTTATCCATCCGTCTTAGTACGGATGGATTTTCTTTTTCTATCTATAACCCGATTCATGACGATTCGCTTTCAATAATAGAGAAAGAGATAAATGCGTCTTCATCCCTTACAGCAAATCTAAAAACACTCTTTCACGAATCGGATTTCCTCAATCATCCTTACAAACGAGTAAACATTATGATGGCAGGCAAGCGTTTTACGATTGCGCCATTAGAATTGTTTGAAGAGGAACAGGCGGAACTTCTGTTTTATCATAATCATCAGAAAAAAGAAAACGAAACGGTGCTCTATAATATTCTAAGAAAGAATAATGTAGCTGTCATCTTCGGCATAGACAAAAGCGCACAGACCTTTTTGAATGAACAATATCCCGAAGCTCGTTTCTATTCTCAATCTACTCCATTCATCGATTATTTTTCTGTAAAAAGCAGATTGGGAAACAGTAAGAAGATGTATGCTTCTATACGCAAAGACGGCATTGACATCTATTGTTTTGAACGAGGACATCTGCTTCTGGCTAATTCCTTTGAATGTACGCACACAGAAGACCGTATTTACTATTTATTGTACGCCTGGAAACAACTGGAGTTTAATCAGGAACGGGATGAGTTACACCTAACCGGAATACTTCCGGAGAAAGACGTTTTAATGAGTGAATTGAAAAAGTTTATCCTACAGGTATTCATCATGAATCCTGCAACTAATATTGACATGCAAGCCTTATTAACATGCGAGTAATCAGCGGTATTTACAAACGAAGAAGATTTGACGTGCCTCGGACATTTAAAGCACGCCCTACGACAGATTTCGCCAAAGAAAATCTGTTTAATGTACTCAATAACTATATCGATTTTGAAGAAGGAATAACAGCTCTTGATTTGTTTGCCGGAACGGGAAGCATCAGTATCGAATTGGTATCCCGCGGATGCGACCGTGTTATCAGCATTGAGAAAGATCCTGCACATCACTCATTCATCTGCAAAATTATGAAAGAGGTGCAGACAGACAAATGTCTGCCGATACGCGGAGATGTATTCAAGTTTATCAAAAATGGCCGCGAACAGTTCGACTTCATCTTTGCCGATCCTCCCTACGCTTTAAAAGAGTTGGAAACAATACCCGAATTAATCTTTCAGAATAATCTTCTCAAAGAAGGAGGATTATTGGTACTGGAGCATGGAAAAGATAATAATTTCGAAGAAAATCCACATTTCCTTGAGAGAAGGGTGTATGGAAGTGTGAACTTCTCACTATTCAGATAAGATCCAAATACAATTTCATCCTTATTAAAGTAGCGGAGCCAATAAACGCACGATAGACTCCGCAGCTTTTTGTCTCCACGAACGTCTGCCCCAATTCTTCAAAAAGATCTGTGTACTTTCGCGCTGGTCCTGAAGAAATATTTCTTTCATTTCAAGGGCAGTTTCTACGTCATACATAAAAGCATTCACCTCAAAGTTATGCTCAAAGCTACGGAAGTCAACATTGGTAGAGCCTACAGTGGAAAGCATATCATCTGAAACCATCAGCTTAGAATGTAGAAAACCTTTCTTATAAAAATAGACCTTAACACCTGCCTGCATCACATCTGCCAAATAAGAACGCGATCCAAGATGAGTTATCCAGTTATCTGCACGTTCCGGTAACATCAAGCGTATATCCACCCCAGACAATGCTGCTGTTTGCATAGCTGCTAATATTGGTTCTGTAGGCAAAAAATAAGGTGTTTGCATATAGAAATATTTTTTTGCACCGGTAATGGCAACAGTCAATCCCTGCATGATTTCTTTCCATGGCCCGATAGGCTCACTCGTGACAATTTGCACTAAAGAACTTCCGCAAGAGTCAATCTTCGGAAAATAACGGGAAGCGGTTATCAACGTACGGTCTACAAAATACCAATCAAGCAAAAAAGCCGTTTGTAAACCATGCACTGCCTTGCCTTCCAACATGATATGCGTATCTCGCCAAATCCCCCAAGAAAAGCCACGCATATAACGTTCTGCCAGGTTCATTCCCCCAACGAAGCCCACGCGTCCGTCAATAACGACAATCTTTCTATGGTTGCGGTAATTCACCCTACTGGTAAATAAGGGAAAACGTACTTTCAAAAAGCTCCTGACTTCAATACCGGCATTGCGCATTTCTTCAAAAAAACGGTTAGGCACATGCCAGCAACCTACATCATCATAGATAACCCGTACTTCAACCCCGTGAGAAGCTTTTTCTATCAGCACATCCCTGACCATACGCCCGATAGCGTCATCTTCAAAGATGTAATATTCCATGTGGATATGCTGCTTCGCTTTTTGCAGTTCACGCAACAATGATTGAAGTTTGGTATATCCTTCGGTATAGACTGCCACACGGTTCCCCTCAAATGGAAACGCTTGATTCGTTTGCTGGAAAAGCTGAATAAGACGGGAGTATTCATAAGGAACGTCCGAACAATCCTGTGCGAGATATTCGGCCATTGGTTTCTTCAATAAGCGGTCGTAGCTTTTTTGCCCAATGATACGTTCGCGACGTTGACTCCGCCCAAAGAAAAAATAAAAGACAAGTCCGACAATAGGAAGGAAAAGTAATATGAGTATCCATGCCATGGTTTTAACCGGATTCCGGTTGTCAAGAATGATGATGACAATCGTACCGATAATGGCTCCAAAATAAAGAATATCAAAAGCCACTGTTGCTATCTGGCTAAGCATATAGTTCCAATCAATCATAGGAATCTCCTTTCATACGGATACTAAACAACAAATATAGAGTAAATTCTCGGATTAACAAAGAAGTCCCGGCAACAACATTGAATCGTTGTGCCGGGACTTCCTGTTTTTATTTAAACCTATTACTCTGCTTTAGTGTGGTCTGCCACCTCCAAAGCCACCACGCGGGCCACGAGGTCCACCACCATCAAAACCGCCATGACGCATATTGCCGCGAGCTTCTTTATTTCCAAAAACATTCAGACGATAAGAGAAACGAAGCATGCAGTAGCTATTAATTCCGTTATATTCAGAAACAGAACGCATATCGGCTGTTAACGAACGGCTGATATTAGATTGCTGCCGCAGAATATCATATACTTCAAAACTGATGGTTGCGGCATTGCCTTTCAGGAAGTTTTGGGCAATCTGTGCATTCCAAATAAGTTCATTCTTATTCATACTGGCATCACGATAACCACGACGAGCGTTATTAGTGATATTGGTAGACAACGTCATACTCCAAGGTAAAGAGATATTAGTACTTGCACCATAACCAAATGTATAGGGTTCTTGATTGTTTTCCGGACGCAGTTGATTTCGCTCAAAGTTATAGTTGATTGAACCATTCAAGGTAAATTCAAACCAGTCGTTACGGAAAGTTCCATTCAGATTCTCTCCGAAAGTCAGTGTCGTACTAGTGTTCTTGTCATTTATTTTAGTATCGTCATTAAAAAGATAAGAAACTGCATTGGTATAATTAGCACGGGAGAAAGAATTTATGGTAAACCGCTTGTCTCTCAATGCTGTATTGAATCCAAACATTCCCATCGCATTCCAGTTTCCGTTGATATTCTCCGGTTTAACAGTCACTCCACCAGTACTCTGATTATAAGTAGTGGCATTAGTAATGCTATTTTGAGTCATATTCAAGTTTACATGAGCCATCATGCCACGCTGTTTATCTGCATTATAAGTATTATAAAACAAACGCATAGAATGAGAGAAAGAAGGTTTCAATCCCGGATTACCCTTACGGATATTCAACGGATTAGAGTCATCAGTTACATCAAGCAAATTTTCCATACTCGGCTGGCTTGCACGTCCCCGATAGGTAAAGCGCAACTGGCTGACTTTAGAAAATCTGTAACGAAAATCAACGTTAGGAGCAAAATTGAACACATTTCTTTTTACTACAGTATCTACTTCGGCTTTCTTATAATCCAATCTGGTGTTCTGCGGTTGCAAAGATACTCCAAAGTTCAATCTATATTTCTCGCGGATAATATTTAGTCCTGCATTAATATCATGGTTATAATATTTATATTGAGCATACTTACTCAAATCTCTATCTTTATTCTCTTCATATCCTACAGGCAGGCCATCACCAAAATTCCAAAACCAATCCTGTCCTTTATCGGCATCAGGAATCAAGCTGTATGTACTTCTGTCACTTTCACTATATTTATATTGAAATTTATAGCGGAACTGTAAGAAGGTAGCTCTCGCTATCGGTTCGCTATAGGTCAGTTCGGCAGTATAATCATAATTTTTGGTTGGAGAAGTAGTATATTGTTTACGCTCATCATCTTCTTTTTTTGCATTATCATCAAAATAACGCGTCAATGATTCACTAAACTGTTCGCTGTCATTATCTCCATAACTAAATGTACCACGGAAAGTGATGTTTCGTCCCTGATTATTCAATCTACGATTCACTTGCAAAGAAGCATTTGCAGAGAGATTCTGCCCTTCAGATTTTGATTCACTATTACTGGCGTTGACACGAATAGCTTCTAAAGGATCATCCGTACTTCCCCAGAAAATCTTATTCAAAAACTCATTAGGATTAGACACCAAATTAAATGGATCTCCATTAAAAGTTCCCGATTCGGAAATAGAATAACTATTAGACTTTCCATAAGAAACGTTCGGACGGAAAATGATATTTGTCAATGTGTCCGGTTTCCACTCCAACCGAAAGTCTGCATTAAAGTTCGTATTCTTATTGCGGCCTTTACTGTTCGAATTTGAATAAGAATTTCCATTTTGCAGGAAACGTTCCGAGTAGTTTGTAGATGTTGCATCCCGATCACTGAAATTATAACGGGCACTACCTCCCAGTTCCAATTTTTCAGTCTGGGTAGCAAAGTTAGCCCCTAACATCTTGGTAGCAGTCAAACCATTGCTGTTCCGGAAACGAGGTCCGCCACCTCCACCGGAGAATCCCTGATCGTTCACATTATTAGCAGAACCGATTAAAGAGAATTGGCTATTATCGACAAAACGATTCAACATCAAGTTGCTTCCGTAACGATCTTCTGTACCACCGGCAACACTTGCATTACCAAACCAACCTTGATTCATACCTTTCTTCACTTTCAGGTCAAGAACAGTTTCTTCTTCTCCGTCATCTATTCCGGTAACACGTGCCAAATCAGACTTTTTATCGTACGTCTTCAGTTTGTCGATCATGTTGACCGGTAAGTTCTTCAATCCGGTTTTCACATCACCGCCAAAGAACTCTTTACCATCCACCATAATCTTCTTTACTTCTTTACCATTGATTTTGACGTTACCGTCATCGTCTATTTCTGCTCCCGGAAGTTTCTTCACCAACTCTTCGAGCATCGCCCCTTCGGGAGTACGGTAAGCTGTTGAGTTATATTCCAGCGTATCTTCTTTCACGACCACCTGCGGAGCTTCGGCAGTAATCACCGCTTCCTTCAGCATGACAGCATCAGGGTCCAATGTAATGGTTCCCAATTTTTTATCAGTGGCGTTAGCAGATAATTGTACCGGTACGAGCTTGGTTCGGAATCCAATATAGGAAACTTTCAACACATATTTTCCGGCTTTTACTTTGGGGAGAGTAAACCATCCCTGGTTACTACTGGCTATACCGGCGGCATAAGCACTATCAGGTAATGATAGCAATTGAACTGTAGCCTGCGCTGCGGGCTCTTTAGTATCGGATTCCACCACACGTCCCGAAACGGTAATAACCTTATTCTGTGCAAAAATTGAGAAGGTGCATAGCAACATCAGCACCAACCCTGCTGAAAATCTTTTCATTTACCTTATTTACGATTATATTAGTAGCAATAACAATGTCTTTTTGACAAATCGAATCGCAAAAGGTTTAATTGAAAAGAAAATTATCTTTTAAAGAATCGATCAACAAGCGCTTTTTTCAGACCAAACTCCAGACAAAGCACATTAAAAACCAGAAAAGTAAGGAAAGAGGAAGTATCGACGTTTATCACATCTCCTTGCATAACACGCCACAACATACCACCAAAGACGAACAAGAATGTCAAAAAGATAGCATTACGAACAGCCGAATTCCGGATTTGCTCCGTTTCACGGCTTTCATTCTTACTCAATGCAAAGATTATCAACAAGCATCCTGCCATCATCAACAACTTTGTACATTCTTTATAAAACAGCAAATTAGTATCAGTTACTACTCCCTGCATCACCAAAATAAAAGGGATAAACAGAGCTACCAACAAGACAACATATCCTAAAGGACGACAATATACAGGTAATAATGCTTTCATGATTAAACGTTTTAATGAGACAAAAGTAAGTAAAAAAAGATATTTTATATACATTTGCAGAGTAAAAAAGCAAAAGAATCATGAGTAAACAAGAAGTTATTCTCTGCGAAAGCTTGGAAACGAGCCTCGGTCGTGCCATTGAGCTATGTCCGCATGACAAATTATTCGTCCTCACAGACGAGCATACCCAGCGTCTTTGTCTCCCCTCTCTAAAGGAATCGGGGCTGTTGAAAGATGCTGTAGAAATCTGTATCGGAGCAGAAGATGTGCATAAAACTCTGGAAACACTCGCTTCCGTCTGGATGGCATTAAGCACTCAAGGGGCTACCCGCCACTCTTTACTTATCAATCTTGGAGGAGGGATGGTGACAGATCTCGGAGGTTTTGCCGCAGCTACATTCAAACGGGGCATTTCCTATATCAATATACCAACCACCCTGCTCGCCATGGTGGACGCATCAGTGGGGGGTAAAACAGGAATCAACTTCAACGGACTGAAAAATGAAATCGGTGCTTTCGCTCCGGCAAACAGTGTATTGATTGAAACTGAATTCCTACGCACATTGGACACACACAATTTCTTCTCCGGATATGCTGAAATGTTGAAGCATGGTTTGATTAGCAATACGGCACATTGGGCAGAATTGCTCAATTTCGATTCCTCTAGTATTGATTATGCAGCTCTCAAACAATTGGTAGGCCAATCGGTACAAGTGAAAGAAGATATTGTAGAACAGGATCCCTTCGAACATGGAATCCGCAAAGCATTAAATCTGGGACACACCGTAGGACATGCGTTCGAAAGTATGGCACTGGCAGAAAACCGTCCTGTATTACATGGATATGCAGTAGCTTGGGGAATTGTGTGCGAACTGTATCTTTCTCATCTCAAAGTAGGTTTCCCGAAAGAGAAAATGCGGCAAACGATCCAGTTTATCAAGGATAATTATGGTGTATTTACTTTCGACTGCAAGAAATATGACCAACTGTATGCATTTATGACGCATGATAAAAAGAATACTTCAGGTACTATCAATTTCACCTTACTAAAAGATATTGGAGACATTTGCATCAATCAGACTGCCGATAAGGACACTATCTTCGAAATGCTCGACTTCTATCGCGAATGTATGGGAATTTAATCCATCCTACATCAGATATACCACATAGTAAAAGGGAATGAAATAGACTTCATTCCCTTTCTCTTCCCAATCCCTATAGATATTATTGCCTATTGTGAGGCAATTGTCCGCACTATTGTTCTAAGTTACTCATTCGATATTGTGAAAGCGACATTCCTGTATGCTTTCTAAAAAAACGTCCAAGCGACGATTGATTCGCAAAGTTCGTTTTAATCGCTATTTCCTGAATGTTCAGGCTTGTGTTTTTCAACAAAGCCTTGATTTCTAATATGATGTATTCAACAATCCAGTCTTTAGCAGACTTCCCGCTTGTCTCCTTAATTACCATAGTCAGGTATTTGGAAGTAATACACAGTTTATCCGCATAAAAAGCCACATCCTTATTCTCCTTAAAATGCTTCATGATAAGCCCAAAGAATTTATTAGCCAACTCTTCTTTACGGGTATCCCTGCGGGCAGTCATCAAGGTCGATTCCTTTTGATAAGCATTGAACAGTTCCAGATACAGATACCTCAACAAATGAATAATCAGCTCACGCCTATATATATCTTGAGAGGTAACTTTATCTTTTATCATACCCAGATAATTATACATCCGGGGAATATCGCGTTCCGTCTGCGGATACCAGTAATGAGTCCGCATATAGAAAAAGAAATGCGGAGAAAATCTGGGCACACCACTTAACGCATCACTAAACAGTGAAGTAGATATAACCATCGTAACGGTCGAGAAATCTTCACTTGGCTCACTAAATGAGACAAATTGTCCGGGTAATAATATAATCAATTCCTCCGGTTGTATCCAATGTACATCTTCATGCACTGTAATTTTGGCCTTTCCACCTAAACAATATATAATCAAAGCTGATTGATTATTAGAAGGATAAGAAGTCAAAGGAAGATACTTCAGATTTTGATAAAATTTAAAATCGTCACCCAGGACGTATATCTCTAATGTCTCTCTATTTTTAATGTCTAACATTTAACACCTTTCTAAACTAAGTCTTTTTACAAATGTATAACTTCCTAATTTACCACGCACCAAAAATGGAAATATAGTATCATACTAAGGAAGTCAAACACCTTTTATTTACATTAATTTATAAACAAACTCTCTGATTGTTAGTTCATTTATCATTTTCCTATTTCGTTTTATTATAGACTGACCTGGTTTTTATAGTGTTTTTAGGACAAGAAAAGGATTAATGCTTTCAAATGAAAAATAAGTAGATTGTTTTCTAATTCAAGCAAAATTAAAGAAATGTACTTTTATATCACATAAGAGGCAATCAAAAGAACTACTAACTCATTGAGATAAAGATTTGCATGACCACAAGAAAGACTAATAATCAGAATAATAGCTATAAATCGGCACAATTCATACTAGAAAAATCAACGGATTATTTGCTAATTAAAAATTAATCTGTACTTTTGCATCCGCAATTCGGGGTGTAGCTCAGCCCGGTTAGAGTACGCGTCTGGGGGGCGTGTGGTCGCTGGTTCGAATCCAGTCACCCCGACTGGTTAAAGAGGTTAGAAACCGAATGGGTTCTAACCTCTTTTTATTTTAGAAAACAATGAAAGAAGATCCTAGACATATCCATATCAGTGAATACAGTTATCCTCTTCCGGATGAACGTATTGCTAAATTCCCGTTGCCTACCCGCGACCAGTCCAAACTCTTAATATACCGTCGTGGAGAAATCAGTGAAGATGTTTTCACTTCTTTGCCGGAATATCTGCTGCAAGGCAGTCTGATGATATTCAATAATACAAAAGTCATTCAGGCGCGCCTCCATTTTCGAAAAGAGACGGGAGCACTGATCGAAGTGTTTTGTCTTGAACCGATCCAGCCAAACGATTATGTCTTGAATTTCCAACAGACAGCACATGCCGCCTGGCTTTGCATGATCGGCAATCTGAAGAAATGGAAAGACGGACAGTTGAAACGGGAAATGACCGTCAAAGGATTCCCTATTACTCTGACCGCTACCCGAGGAGAATGTAAAGGAACCAGCCATTGGGTAGATTTTGCATGGGATAATCCGGAAGTGACGTTTGCCGATATCCTTGAAGTATTCGGAGAACTTCCTATTCCTCCTTACTTAAACCGGGATACGGAAGAAAGTGACAAGGAGACTTATCAGACTGTTTATTCTAAGATTAAAGGTTCGGTAGCTGCGCCTACGGCGGGATTACATTTTACTCCACGAGTATTGGATGCTCTTCAAGAAAAAGGGATTGATCTTGAAGAATTAACTCTACATGTAGGAGCAGGCACATTCAAACCTGTAAAAAGTGAAGAAATCGAAGGTCATGAGATGCACACGGAATATATATCGGTCAACCGGAGTACCATCAAAAAACTGATTGACCATGACGGTTGTGCTATTGCAGTAGGAACTACTTCTGTACGGACTCTGGAAAGCCTGTATCACATTGGAGTCACATTGGCTGAAAATCCGTATGCTACGGAAGAAGAACTACGTGTCAAACAATGGCAGCCTTATGAAAAGTACGACCAAATTCCTCCCGTTGTTGCGCTGCAAAAGATATTAGGATATCTCGACAGGAATGGTTTGGAAACCCTTCACACCAGTACACAGATTATCATAGCACCGGGATACAATTATAAAATAGTGAAAGCGATGGTTACTAATTTCCATCAGCCGCAAAGTACCTTGCTGCTTTTAGTTTCAGCTTTTGTAAAAGGGAATTGGCGCACTATTTATGATTATGCACTGGCGCATGATTTCCGATTCCTAAGTTATGGAGATTCTTCTTTATTAATACCATAAGAAATCCTCCTCTCCGAAAGATTTTACGCAATATAAGAGACACTATGCCAAGCGATAATAACCAGGAAATGTTCCCTATCGTAGACGAACAGGGAAATATCATCGGAGCCGCCACTCGCGGAGAATGCCACAGCGGTAGCAAACTGCTTCATCCGGTGGTTCACCTTCACGTATTCAATGCCCAAGGAGACATCTACTTACAGAAACGCCCCGAATGGAAAGACATTCAACCGGGGAAATGGGATACAGCTGTGGGTGGACATATTGATTTGGGCGAAAGCGTAGAAATCGCCCTAAAGAGAGAAGTCCGTGAAGAATTGGGCATCACAGACTTCACTCCCGAGCTTCTCACCAGTTATGTTTTTGAATCCAGCCGTGAAAAAGAGCTTGTTTTTGTCCACAAAACCGTTTATGAGGAAGAAATCCATCCCAGCGACGAACTGGACGGTGGACGATTTTGGAAGATCGAAGAAATAAAAGAAAATCTGGGTAAAGGAATCTTCACTCCCAACTTCGAAGAAGAGCTGAAAAAAGTCTCTCTTATTCCTTCTCTATCCAAGTAATAATCTTTTCAGAGAACGGACTTTCTTTCGGAGACACAACTCCCGCCCAATGTCCGTTCTCATCAATCATAAACTTCTGAAAATTCCACTGAACCGGTGCGTTTTCTTTTCCATTCTGTTTTTTCTCCGTCAACCATTGATAAAGAGGAGCCATATCTTTTCCTTTAACGGAAATCTTAGCCATCATCGGAAAAGTAACATCATAGTTCAAAGAACAGAACTTGGCTATTTCCTCATTACTACCCGGTTCTTGTCCCATAAAGTTATTCGCCGGAAAACCGATAACAACAAAGTCTTTTTCTTTATATTTCTCATATAGTTTCTCCAGTTGAGCATACTGGGGCGTCAGCCCACACTTAGATGCCACGTTGACTACCAGCACTTTCTTACCTTTCAGTGAAGAAAGAGGAAAGTCCTTACCATCAATAGTTTTCACTGTAAAATCATAAAAAGACTTGTTTTGCGCTTCCGAAGAAATTGCAAACAACAGGCTTACCATCATCAAGACGAATGTTTTCATGCTGAATATACATTTAGTTTGTTTTTATATTAAACGAGTAAACTGAAAGAAATGTTTGTTCAGCAGTGAAACAAGAACTATGATTTTACATCTTTCAATTCCCAAATCCGTCACTTCACCCCACAATCTTTCCGCTTCATTTATTCTTAGTGATAACGGATGAAGATAGGTAGTAATTTTGTACCGTGAAATAATAATACAACAAAAATCATGTTTACAGCTATTGTACGTTTTTCAATCAAGAAGAAGCTGTTTGTAGGACTCACTACTCTCTTCCTGTTTATCGGAGGTATCTATGCGATGCTGACACTACCTATTGATGCCGTGCCCGACATTACCAATAATCAGGTACAAATAGTGACCGTATCTCCTACACTCGCGCCACAAGAGGTGGAACAACTCATCACTATGCCTATCGAAATAGCGATGAGCAATATTATGAATGTCGAAGATATCCGTTCTGTCAGCCGCTTCGGGTTATCGGTCGTAACGGTCGTTTTTAAAGAAAGTGTCCCCACACTCGATGCACGGCAGTTGATAAATGAACAAATACAAAGCGTAACAAGCGAGATTCCCTCCGAACTCGGAACACCGGAGATGATGCCCATCACCACCGGTTTGGGAGAGATTTACCAGTATATATTAAAGGTAGCTCCCGGATATGAGAAGAAATATGACGCAATGGAACTCCGCACCATTCAAGACTGGATGGTGAAACGTCAGTTGTCCGGTATACCCGGTATAGTAGAAATCAATAGTTTCGGCGGTTACCTGAAACAATATGAAGTAGCCGTCGACCCGGACGCCCTGTTTTCTTTGAATATCACTATCGGCGAGGTGTTCGAAGCACTTAGCAGCAACAACCAAAATACCGGAGGAAGCTACATTGAGAAGATAAAGAATGCCTACTATATCCGGTCGGAAGGTATGATTACCCGCATCAAGGATATTGAACAGATTGTAGTGACCAACCGGAATGGGATTCCGGTACATATCAGTGATGTAGGAGTTGTCCGCTTCGGTTCCCCAAAGCGTTTCGGTGCCATGACAAAGGATGGTGAGGGCGAGTGTGTCGGCGGAATTGCCATGATGCTAAAAGGTGCCAACGCAAATGTAGTGACTCAAGAACTCGAAAAACGGGTAGAAAAAATACAGCAGCTATTACCCGAAGGAGTCAGTATAGAACCTTACTTGAACCGTTCGGAACTGGTAAACCGGAACATCTCTACAGTTGTCAACAACCTGATTGAAGGAGCGGTTATCGTCTTCCTTGTACTCATCCTCTTCCTCGGCAACCTCCGTGCCGGACTGATTGTCGCATCCGTCATCCCGCTGGCAATGCTCTTCGCTTTTATCATGATGCGTGTATTCAATGTCACCGCCAATCTAATGAGTCTCGGTGCCATTGACTTTGGTATTGTAGTAGATGGCTCTATCGTTATCTTGGAAGGTATCCTCGCCCACATTTACGGAAAACAATTCCGAGGCCGCACACTGACCCGCAAAGAGATGGACAAAGAAGTGGAAAAAGGAACTTCCGGCGTTGCACGTTCGGCCACTTTTGCAGTGTTGATTATCCTTATCGTCTTCTTCCCCATCCTTACATTGAACGGGATTGAAGGGAAATACTTCACCCCCATGGCCAAAACACTTGTGTTCTGCATTATCGGAGCCTTAATTCTTTCACTGACTTATGTTCCTATGATGGCCTCCCTCTTTCTGAAGCATACCATTGTTGTGAAACCCACCCTTGCCGACCGCTTCTTCGAGAAACTGAACAAGATCTACCAGCACACCCTGCGCGCCTGTCTTCGTTACAAATGGCGTACCGTCATCGTAGCCTTCTCCGCACTGATCGGTTCACTTTTTCTCTTTACCCGCCTGGGAGCAGAGTTCATTCCTACTTTGGACGAAGGAGATTTTGCCATGCAAATGACACTACCCGCAGGAAGTTCGCTGACCGAAAGTATCGAAGTATCCCGCTTGGCAGAGAAAGCATTAATGGATAAATTCCCTGAAATCAAACATGTTGTAGCCAAAATAGGAACGGCAGAAGTTCCCACTGACCCGATGGCAGTGGAAGATGCCGATGTGATGATTATCATGAAACCATTCAAAGAATGGACAAGTGCCGGAAGCCGTGCAGAAATGGTGGATAAAATGAAAGACGCACTTGCTCCGCTCTCCGAACGTGCCGAATTCAACTTCTCGCAACCGATACAGCTTCGCTTCAACGAGCTGATGACGGGAGCAAAAGCAGATATTGCCATCAAATTATATGGAGAAGACACGCACGAATTATATGAAAGAGCCAAAGAAGCAGCTACCTTTGTAGAAAAAGTGCCGGGAGCAGCGGATGTCATCGTTGAGCAGACGATGGGATTACCTCAATTGGTAGTGAAATACAACCGTGGCAAAATAGCCCGTTACGGCATCAACATACAAGAGCTTAACACCATTATCCGAACTGCCTATGCCGGAGAGTCAGCAGGTGTAATCTTTGAAAACGAGCGGAGATTCGATCTCGTGGTCCGGCTTGACCAGGAGAAAGTGGCCGACTTGAATCTTGATAAGTTGTTTGTACGCACTTCGGAAGGAATTCAAATCCCTGTTGGAGAGGTAGCAAGCATCGACCTTGTCAGTGGACCACTGCAAATCAACCGGGATGCAACCAAACGGCGCATCGTCATCGGTGTCAATGTGCGTGACGCAGACATCCAGCAAGTTGTCGCCAATATTCAAGAGACATTGAACAAGAACATCAAACTGAAGCCGGGATATTACTTCGAATACGGCGGCCAGTTCGAAAACTTGCAAAATGCCATCAATACCTTACTGGTGGTCATCCCCGTAGCATTAATGCTCATTCTATTGATTCTGTTCTTCGCATTCAAGAACATCACCTATACCCTGATGGTATTCTCAACCGTCCCCCTATCGCTCATCGGTGGTATCGCCGCACTTTGGCTACGCGGACTTCCGTTTAGCATATCGGCCGGAGTAGGATTCATCGCTTTGTTCGGGGTGGCAGTATTGAATGGTATCCTGATGGTAAATCACTTCAACGAACTTCGTAAACAAAATACCTATTCCATGACTACAAACCAGATTATCAAAAGAGGGACTCCACACTTGCTCCGTCCTGTATTCCTGACAGGACTGGTTGCATCTCTGGGATTCGTCCCGATGGCAATAGCCACTTCAGCCGGCGCAGAAGTACAACGTCCGTTGGCAACAGTGGTCATCGGTGGCTTGATTATTTCTACCGTACTGACTTTACTCATCATTCCGGTGTTTTACAAAATTGTAAATTCATTTGCTACCTGGAGACGTCCGGGAATCAAACTGCACCGGCCTTTCGGGGGATTGTGTCTCCTGTTCTTGTTTCTTCCCGCGTTCGTTTCCGCTCAACAGACACAAACTGTTAGTCTCGAACAGGCGATAGAAATAGCCAAACAAAATCATCCTCGCCTGAAAATAGCCAATAATGCTATTCAACAAGCCAAAGCCACTCGCGGAGAAGTGATAGAAGCAACGCCTACCTCGTTCAGCTATTCCTGGGGTCAACTTAACGGAGAAAACAAAAAAGACAAGGAACTGGCTTTCGAGCAAAGCCTGGGCTCCCTTCTAACGCCATTCTACAAGAATGCGTTAGTCAACCGTCAGGTAAAAACGAACACCTATTATCGGCAGATGGTAGAGAAAGAAATCACAGCAGAAGTGAAAAGGGCGTGGGCCTACTACCAATATGCCACTAATCTCTGCTCAATGTATCGGGATCAGGATAAAATGGCAGAAGAGCTGCAGCGCATCGGAGAATTACGATACCAACAAGGAGAGATTACCTTGCTCGAAAAAAATATGATGACCACCATAGCTGCCGATCTGCATAACCGCTGGTTCCAAGCAAAAGAAGAAGAGAAAATGGCATTGGCACGTTTTCAATGGAGTTGCTACTCCAACGATCCCATTGTTCCGGTAGATTCCACTTTATCCTTATTCTATACCGGCATTTCGGATGGAAACCTATCGGGAGCACATACTGCTTACTTTCAAAGCCAGGCAGATGAAGCGAAAGCAATGCTCCATGTAGAGCAGAGCCATTTCTTTCCTGAAATCAGTGTGGGGTATACACGTCAGGACATTCTCCCACTTAAGAATCTGAATGCCTGGATGATCGGGGTTTCTTTCCCCATCTACTTCCTGCCACAAAAGAGCAAAGTGAAGCAGGCACGGCTAACTGCCACTTCAGCGCAAATACAGGCAGACGCCAACATCCGGGAGTTAAGAAATAAGACACTCGAACTGGAAGCATCCCTTCGCAGATATAATGAGAGTTTACGATATTATACCTCTTCTGCCTTGAAAGAAGCGGATGAACTGACAAAGGCAGCCAACCTGCAATTGCAGCAGAGCGAAACAGGCATTGCCGAATATATACAGTCGATTACCACCGCCAGAGAGATACGCAGAGGCTATATTGAAACAGTCTACCAATACAATATTGCTGCACTGGAATATGAACTTTTCAAGTAGGTGGAAAATCGAGACATTGAATGAGATACATCACCCTGAATAATTATTATAAAACATAAGATATGAAAAAAATAGTTTATCCCATCCTTTTACTAGTTCTAACGGCTTGCAAAGGAAACCAGCAAACTACAAATAACGAATCCGCCGCAATTCCCGTTGCCGAAACGATAGCAGATACCATCGCACAACCCGAAGTGGATGCCATCACTTCAGCTACCTCAAAGCCTAATCAGGTTTCGTTCAACGGACGAATCGTTCTTCCTCCTCAACGTCAGGCAACCATTGCTTTAACCATGGGAGGCATTGTAAAAAAGGCTTCTCTGCTTCCAGGGCAATGGGTGGCTGCAAACAGTGTAATCGCCACGTTAGAGAATCCGGAGTTCATCACCCTGCAACAAACTTATCTGGACAGTCACGCACAAACCGAATATCTCTTAGCTGAATACGAACGGCAAAAAAATCTGTCTGCCGAACAAGCAGCTTCTCAAAAGAAATTCCAGCAAAGTAAAGCGGACTTTCTCTCCATGAAGAGTCGCCAGGACGCCGCTGCTGCACAACTTTCTCTTTTAGGCGTTCAAACGGAGGCATTACTTAAGAACGGAATACAACCGCTACTGGAAGTCAAAGCCCCCATTAGTGGTTATGCCGCTAATGTAGCGATGAATATCGGCAAATATATCAATCCGGGAGAAGCACTTTGCGAACTTATCGATAAAAGCAGCCCGATGCTTTGCCTGACTACTTACGAGAAAGATCTTGCAGACATACAAGTCGGCAGCCCGGTACAGTTTCGTGTAAACGGAATGGGGACACAAACCTTTCACGGTATCGTGATTTCCATCGGACAAAAAGTAGACGAAACCAATCGTTCGCTCGAAGTGTATGCTTCCATCAAGGAGGAAAATGTACAATTCCGCCCCGGTATGTATGTCACGGCACACATTCAGAAACAATAATTGACCAACTGTGACAACAGCATTGACATTTTATAACCGGTAACTCATAATTTACCACTATCTTTGTTGTATGATAGCCAAAGCAATAAAAAAAGATAAATATATACTTTCCACAGTCATCATCTCCTTAGCGGTTGCTGTACTGATTCATTTTCCTGAATCAGTATCTCTTTTCGACCGTTTCGAAAGTCATTCCTTATTCCCGGGGATGAAGTTTATAGATGTGGCAAACGAAATACTTTTTACCTTTCTGTCGCTATTGTTACTTTTTGCCATCAATACCCGTTTGTTTCATTTCAATCAGGCTTCCATTAAAATTACAGGGACAAAGATTTTGCTTTCCTTTATCGTGACATGGATATTGAGTAACTTGTCAGGACAGTTTTTTGTTTTCCTTCACAGAACATTTGATATTCCGGCCATCGATGCCATGGTACATCATTATTTGCATCCATTGCGGGATTTTATTGTGGCATGTCTCGTCACCAGTAGTTGCTGTATCATTCATCTTATATTCAAGCAGCAACTGGTACTTATTGAGAACGAACAGCTTCAGGCAGAGAATCTCCGCAATCAGTATGAAGTACTGAAGAATCAGCTGAACCCACACATGCTGTTCAACTCGCTGAATACCCTGCGTTCACTGGTACGCGAAAATCAGGATAAAGCACAGGATTACATTCAGGAACTCTCCCGGGTACTAAGGTATACTTTGCAAAGTAATGAGTCACAATGTGTCAGTCTCCGGGAAGAAATGGAATTTGTTTCCGCTTATATATTTCTATTAAAGATGCGTTTTGAGAACAATCTACAATTCGACATACAGATAAGCAATGCCTACGAAGAATATCTCCTCCCTCCAATGGCGGTGCAAGTGTTGATTGAGAATGCAGTAAAGCACAACGAAATCAGCAACCGGAAGCCGTTGACCATTCATATCACGACGGACGATAACGGCAATTTGTCTATCAGCAACGACATTCAGCCCAAATGGACTGCAACTTCCGGAACCGGTATCGGACTTGCCAACCTTGCCAAGCGATACAGGCTCTTGTTTAAACGGGATATACAAATAACGGAGGACAGAGAGTTTACAGTTTGTATTCCTTTGATTGAAAAATCACAACTAGAACAATAATCACCATGAAGATTGTCATTATAGAAGACGAAAAAGCAGCAGTACGAAACCTGACTTCACTGCTTAATGAGATAAAACCGAATGGAGAAATCGTGACCATACTGGATAGTATCAGTTCCACTATCGAATGGTTCAGTTCTCATCCGATGCCGGAACTGGTATTCATGGATATTCATCTGGCAGATGGTTCCGCCTTCGAGATATTCAATCATATCAATATTACTTGTCCGATTATCTTTACAACTGCCTATGATGAATATGCGTTACGTGCATTCAAAGTAAACAGCATCGACTACTTATTAAAACCCATCGGTAAGGAAGACATAGAACACGCTTTCGATAAGCTCCAAGGTTTACAGGATGCTGCTGACAAACACCAGTTTCCTTTTCCACAACAGGAGAATGAGCTACTGAAACTGATACATTCACTCCAAAAGCAAGAAAACTATAAAAGTCATTTCCTTATTCCTACCAAAGGAGACAAACTATTGCCCGTTTCTGTAGATATGATACAATTGTTTTATATTAAGGACTGTCAGGTCAAGGTAGTCTTAACCGATGAAACCGAATACTGTTTTTCTCAAACATTAGATGAACTTACGGAGTGTCTCAATCCTTCTCTTTTCTTTCGAGCTAACCGCCAATATCTTATTTCGCGAGAAGCTATCAAAGATATTGACTTATGGTTCAACAGCCGACTGTCCATCAACTTGTATTATTCAGGAATCAAAGAAAAAATACTTGTCAGCAAAGCCCGAGTAGCAGAGTTTAAAGAGTGGTTCTCTAAGAGAAAACGTTGATTCCGAGACATTGCCTTCTTAGAACAAATAGCAAAACAAAGTGTTTCATGCCGTGAAACGATTGGTTTCAACGCTTGAAACAAGCAGTTTCACGGCATGAAACACTTTGTTTCTCACCGAGGAAACTTTAGTTTCAAGCCTCTGAAACTGCAGTTTCCCCTAATGGAAACTAAAGTTTCCCGCCTTGAAACTTCTATTTACATACAAGCTTATATTTATATGCAGGCATGTTCATTTCAAACGGTGATAGATGAATGATTAGGTGACAGGTGGAGAACAATCTATCACCACCCTGAAAGCTCGATGAACAATGCGTTTCAGAAGGATGGTGATAGATTGAAAGAGGATTCCATTTTTACATATGGAAAGTTAGAATATGTGCCATCATTCAATGACAGCTGCAAAGCCACCATTTCTAACCATCTTTATAGTTAGCTGCTCCCCGGCTTTCACTTGGGATGACTTGCAACGATAATCCATCGCCTGACGTCCTGCGTTGATACCATCCTCAAAAGATGTCATTTGATAAGAGCGATCTTTATTCAAGAAATCTAACTTTATGGTAAACTCACGTTCCTTTTCACCATTGTTAGTCATTCCTCCTATAAACCACTTATCACCTTTCCGTTTTGCTACAATGACATATTCACCCGCTTTAGCTTCCAGTGCCACAGTCTCGTCCCACGTTACGGGAACTTGTGTAATGAAACGGGTACAATCTTCATTACGATAATAAAGAGTAGGATTATCCGCCAACATCTGCAGACCACTTTCAAAAACCACAAAGAGTGCCAACTGATAAGCGCGTGTTCCGATACTTGCAGCATTGGGACGTTCCGAGCGATACACATTAGGCTGCATACTAATCATCGCTCCGGGAGTATAATCCATCGGACCGACAGCATTACGCATAAACGGTAAATACAGACTATTATCCGGATAACAACCGCCCATTTGTTCCATGCCACGCACTCCTTCGTAAGACAATACATTCGGATATTTATATTCCAGTCCGGCAGGTTTGAAAGAGCCATGAAAATCGACAAACAAATGATGTTTGGCTGCTTCCCGGGCTACCCGTTCGTAATAGTTGACCATCCACTGATCGCTTCTGTCCATAAAATCAATCTTAAGTCCTTTTACTCCCCATTCATTGAAAGTCTTGAAGAGATCAAAATTGTTTTCTACCGTCAACCATGTCAACCAAAGCACAATCCCTACATTTTTTTCTTTGCCATAACGAATCAACTCGTGCAAGTCTACTTTGGGATTAGGTGTATAAGGATCACGTGTACTTTTAGCCCAACCTTCATCCATAATGATATATGGAATACCAAATTTAGAAGCAAAATCAATGTAATACTTATAAGTATCCAAGTTATAACCGGAAACAAAATTCACATCCGGTCCGTAAGGAGAAGCGTCATTCCACCATTCCCAGCTCACCTGTCCCGGCTTAATCCATGAAACATTCTGAAGTTGATTCTTTTCAGCCAGTTTATAAGTCATTGTATTCTCAATCAACTGCTTATCATTTTTACTTATCACAAAGTAACGCCAAGGATAATTTCTCGTACCTTTTGTTTTAGCAATGTAATCAGCTTCTTGAGTAATCTTCACGCTTCGATCACTGTTTTCGGCAAACGCAAGCGGAGCTTTAGGAAAAACAGAGATTGCTCCGTTCGTCCCCGTTCCTTTGAGAAACATACATGGATAATCAGCCAGATCCGACTCGCTGATTAATATTTTATAGTCTTTTTGTGTGTCAATCAATACCGGCAAAACAGCTATCCGTTCTTCAGGCTTCCACGCATTACTTTGAACATGTGTGTAAGGTTCCTCATAAGCTGTATGGAAGCCTCCCGGTTGTTGCAAGTGAAGAAGATAATCCGACGGGAAGTTGATAGCAAACTCTTCGTTCATTACTTCAACAGCACCTTTTTGTGAGGTAATAAACCGGTAAGCAACTCCATCGTCAAAAGCACGGAATTCTACTGAATAATCTTTAAAGGTCAGTAGCAATTGATTATAACGATTATTGACTTTCGCATATTTCAAAGGAACAATAGGAGTTAATTGCTCGTCGACACTCGTACGTTTCTGACGGCGCAGTTTGGGATTTTCTCCCAACACCTGATTCCTCAATGTCAACTGAAGGGTATTGTCTTTCAACAATACATCTCCGTTATAATCTATACTATAATAGATTTTATCCGAGAGATTCAAGGACACTTTCAGCTCTCCATTGGGAGAAATTAACTCTAACTTATTCTGTGCACGAAGTAGTGATGCCAAGCACAAACACACAACTAACAGGAAATATCTTCTCATGGTTTAGATATTTAATTAATAATCGTTTTACAGTGGCAAATGTAATAAAAACATCACTTCGTACTATCAAACGGACTGGGTAATACTCCTTCAAAAGTCATTTTCACTGGTTTGATATACCCGTTTTCATCAAATTAGCCTGATATTTCATTGTCTTTCCAGGCAACGACAAAGAAGGAGCTACTGCTTCATCTGATACCGCACGCTTATAGTTCGGTTTATTGCTCATGACAAAACGTAGTTTCACGCCATCACGTATATCCTCATATTTCAAATAAGATTTGTCATACTTCTTGCCATTCACATACAATTCCTTTACATACACATTCTTCGGCGACCAATTATCTGCTACCATTTCAATCACTTTTCCGTTGCTCATCCGAACTGTTATTGCCTCAACGCAAGGAGAACCGATGTTATACATATTGCTTGAAGGAGCCACCGGGTAAAAGCCAATGCAATTGAACATATACCAAGCCGACATCTGTCCGCAATCGTCATTGCCACTTAATGCATCCGGAGTATCGCCATAGAAACGTTCAGCAATCGTCCGTACCCACTTCTGACATTTCCAAGGTTCTTTCAAGTAATTATAAAGATACGCTACATGATGGCAAGGTTCATTTCCATGCCAATAGGCTCCGATACGGCCTTGAATATCATGTGCTCCCGGAATGTCATCCGGCAGCTCTACTGTGAACAGTTCATCCAACCGGTTGCGGAACCAATCTTCGCCAGCTTCGTTGATATATCCTTGTACATCTTGTGGTACGTACCAGGTATATTGTACAGTAAAGCCTTCCGTAATATCCCCCCATCCATTTACAGATCCGGGTCCCTGATAAGCTACCGGAGTAAACGGTGTACGCCAGTTTCCCTGACTGTCCTTGCCACGCATATACTTCGTTTCCGGATCAATCAAAGTCTGATAAGAGAGTGCACGATTCAAGAAATAACGATAATCATCCTCTTTACCCAAAGCCTTGGCAGCCTGTGCCATGCAATAATCATCATACGCATATTCCAATGTTTTAGATACTGACTCCGCCTCTTTATCGAAAGGCACATATCCCATCATACGATATTCCGGCAAACAGTCATAATTCGGATTCATCGCCGTGGTCTTCATAGCCTCATACGCACGTTCGTAATCGAATCCTTTCACTCCCTTCACAATCATGTCAGCCAATACGGAAACTGCATGATAACCAATCATACACCAAGTCTCATTTCCATAAAACGACCAGATAGGAAGCATTTTCTCCACACTTTTATCATAATGAGCCAGCATGGAATTGGCAATATCGGCATTCACTTCCTGTTGAACCAGATTGAACCAGGGATGCAAAGCCCGGTAGGTGTCCCAAAGAGAGAATACCGTATAGTTGGTAAATCCTTCGGCTTTCTCTATATTTTTATCTAATCCTCGAAACTGCCCGTCTGCATCCTGAAAGATGAACGGATGCAAAGCCGCATGGTAAGCCGATGTATAGAAAGTTCTTTTCGTTTTACGGTCGGCAGTAAGGGTATATTTTCCAAGTTCTTTTTCCCATAGTGCTTCTCCTTTAGCTTTCAGATCATCGAAAGCGAGTCCGGCAAGTTCCGCCATATTGTTTTTTGCCCCGTTTGTGCTGACCGATGAAATAGCAGTTTTTACAATCACCTCCTCTCCGGCTTTTGTATCAAAAGAGATGCAAGCCATCAGATTCTTTCCCCAAGCCTCATAGCTGCTACGAAACCGGGAAGTATTGTAAATCACCGGCTTCTTATTCTGCATAAAGCGTAAGCCGGTCAACTTTTTAGAGAAAGTAGCCGTGAAATAGATATGCCGTTCCGGTCCCCAGCCTTTCACCAGTTTATATCCGGTGATGGTAGAATCATTTTCCATGCGCAGATTTGCCCATTCACAAGATTGCCATAAAGTATGGTTCATATCGATCATTATAAAAGCTTTATCCGATTGAGGATAGGTGAAGCGGAACATACCACTACGTACCCCTGACGTCATTTCAGCCTTTACTCCATAATCTGACAGTTCCACCGCATAATAATTAGGTGATGCCCATTCCTTTTCATGAGAATAACGTGAACGGTATCCCTTTTCCGGCTCCTCACGTGTCCCCGGATCCAGTTTCATCTCTCCTGTTCCGGGAATAAACAAGAAGTCTCCCAAATCAGGTATACCAGTCCCGCTTAAATGAGTCAGACTGAACCCCAACAAAGTGGAATGATTATATTTATAACCGGAAGCCGCATCATAGTATTTACTATCTGTGTCCGGACTCATCTGAATTCCTCCGAAAGGAATCTGCGCACCCGGATACACATTACCATAACCATCTGTTCCCACAAATGGATTCACATAATCAATCAGTTTCTCGGTTTGAGCCATGCCTGGCAAAATACTCACCAGGCACAGCCATACTAAAAACAATCCTCTTTTACCCATTACACTCACCATATTTACATTATTATGCTTGTATATCACCTACAGCGACCTGATACTCATGCCATAATTCGTCAATATTATATTCATTCCCTAAAATATGTTTGATAGCACCATCGAACGACCAAGGCACCACCTCCAACGTACTGCGATTGAACTTACGCAGGAATTCAGGATCTTTGTTATCACGCAACCAGACAAAGAAATAACCGGCTGTACGATAACCGTCCATATAGTTCCCGCCTTTCGGACGGGCATTCGGTCCGTCAAATCCTCCATTGGCAACCCGCACAGCATCTGCCATTCCCTCGATAAATGCCCAGAACACACGATTGGTTCCATAAGAACCGATTCCTTGCGGTTCCAGCTGATAAGCATGTGTCAGTTCATGCAACAATACCCCGCGCGTTTCGAAAAACAACTTTGCCGTATCATTCGCTGCAAAAGATTTTTCAATATGACGTGTACTGTAGAAAATCGTCACATCACCATTGCCACCGCCTTTAGCAGAAATACCGTTGATATCTTCCAAAGTATAATGTATCTTGTGCACTGCGGGAATACTATCTTCCGGAGAATTGTAAAGAGTAGCTAATACAGTACGTGCCTGTTCCTTGATGTACGATTCAGCATCGGGAATGATCCGGTGGTAAATGTCCGATCCCAGCGTTTCCGGTGCTTTATCCTCAAACAATACAGCACCTGTATTGTACTCTTTCCATACATCAGAACTATCCTTCACCTGTTTTTGCACACTTGCAGCACAAGCCCCCATACCTACCAGCAGGCAGGCTGCATAGATTAAATGTATCTTTTTCATACTCCTTTATTGATTATTCGTTGATTCCGTTAGTTAATGAATAAGGTTTATCCTCCGGTGATAATCCGCGACGTTTGTTAGGTGACGCCCCCATCTTGAATTCAAGCACGCCTCCTTTCAAAATGTCTTCATGTATAATGTACATCTTGTCGTATACCTTACCGTTCAATTTCAGCGACTGCACGTAACGTTTCTTATCGCTGACACCCGGCGCTTTGATCTCCAATGTCTTTCCATTAGGAAGCGTCATCTTCAGATAAGGTAGGTAGGGCGCTCCCAATACATACTGGTCTGTACCAGGACAAACCGGATAGAAACCCATCACGGAGAAAAGGTACCATGCTGACATCTGTCCGCAATCATCATTTCCACCCAATCCGTTAATATCATTCTTATACATCTTATTCAGAATCTCACGCAGCCAGTACTGTGATTTCCACGGCTGGGAAGTCCACGCATATAGATAAGGAACATGGTGGCTCGGTTCATTACCATGCACATATCCGCCGACCAAACATTCTTCCGTAATATCCTCATTATGCTCATAGTACTTCTCCGGCAGATGCATGGAGAACAGTTCATCCAGTTTCTGCACGAACGTCCCTTCTCCTCCCATCAAGTCGATCATGCCAAATACATCGTGTGGCACATGAAAAGAGAAATTCCATGAATTGCCTTCGATAAAACCTTCACCATAGGTTTGCAATACATCAAACTCTTTCTTGAAAGAACCGTCACTATAACGGGGACGTGCAAAACCAATACTTGTATCATAGATAGTACGATAATTGAGGGCACGCTTTCGGTAAGTCTCCGCTATTTCCTTGTTACCTGCCTTCAAAGCTGTCTGATAGATAGTCCAATCGTCGTATGCATACTCCAAAGTAGAAGAGGCTGCTGTACCACTTTTGTCAAGCGGAATATATCCCAGCTTCATATAATCAGCTATACCTTCATAATACGGAACGGTGGATGTACTGACCATTGCCGCCAATGCCTCATCCACATTCGAAAAGACGCCTTTGGTTATTGCATCCGCCAGTACAGACACAGCATGATAACCGCTCATACACCAGTTTTCATTTCCCATCAGACTCCATATCGGCAACATTCCGTGCACGCTTTGTTGCTCATGTTTAATCATGGATTCCACCATATCCGCATTGCGTCCCGGTTTCACCAGATTCAGGAAAGGATGTTCCGCACGATAGGTATCCCAAAGGGAAAATATAGTATAGTTGGTGAATCCTTCCGCCCGGTGTATGTTATGATCCAGCCCACGATAGGAACCGTCTACATCCATATACACAGACGGATTAATCATGGTGTGGTAAAGAGAAGTATAGAACATTGCTTTCTGATCGGGCGTACCTTCGATCTCGAAATGCTCCAGTTCACTATTCCAATCTGTACGAGCAGCCTCCGCCAACTGTTCGAAACTCTTTCCGGAAGCCTCGGCATGCAGATTCTTAATGGCCCCTTCCGTACTGACTGCCGACAATGCCACTTTTACAACCAGTTCCGAATTGTTAGCGGTATCGAAGTTAAAGTAAGCCACGATTTTTCGACCTGTGATTTCAGGGAAGTTCTTTTCCAACTTAAAACGACGCCAAAAGCCATTGTACAATACTTTTTCCTTATCCTTATATCCGTAGTCTTTAATCGGCTGTGACAAAGAGATAGCAAAATAGGTATAATTCGTACGCGCCCATCCATTGGTGATACGATATCCGGTCAACAGAGTATCGTTTTCGACTCTCAAATTGGCCCATAGAACTTTGCCGTCATAATTATAAATACCATGCACCAGATCCAAAATCAAATGACCATCTTTTCCTTTCGGGAAGGTATATTTATGTATACCCGTCCGTTGTGTTGCTGTCAGTTGGGCTTTAATGCCATAATCATCCAGCATCACTTCATAATATCCGGGAACAGCTTTTTCTGTAGCATGGTCAAAACGTGAACGGTATCCCTCTTCCGGATAATCCGCCCGGCCGGGATTTAACTTCACATCGCCAACAGCAGGCATCAACAAAATGTCTCCCAAATCAGAATGTCCCGTACCACTAAGATGAGTGTGACTAAAGCCAACAATGGTCTTGTCCCTATATTGGTAACCGGCACAATACTCGTAGGCATTTTTCTGATAAGCTCCATTTACATTATGCGGAATTGTGTCTGTGTCCGGACTCAACTGTACCCATCCAAAAGGAGTACAAGCACCGGGAAAAGTATGCCCCATTCCATTGGTCCCGATAATCGGATTCACATAGTCTACCGGCTGTTGAGCTATGGCGGACAAAGTTGCTGCCGCCATAGTCATCATCAATACTTTCTTTCTCAAATTATTCATATCAGCTTACTTTGCGTCACGAGAGAATGAATACGGGAAGTCTGATTCGTTGATACCTCTTCCCTTATTCGGTTTGTTATCCATATCAAACACCAGACGACCGCCTTTCAACAGATCGAAATGGTTCAGATAATTCTTTGTATAATTCTTGCCATTATAATTCAATGAACGAATATAACGATTATCATCGTTATTCTTCGGGGCGGAGATTTCCAGTTTCTTGCCGTTCTCCAGTGTAATCGTTGCTTTCTTGAAGTAAGGAGCTCCCATTACATATTCATTGCTGCCGGGACATACCGGATAAAATCCCAATGCAGTAAATACATACCAAGCCGAAGTCTGACCGTTATCTTCATCTCCACAATAACCGTCCGGAGTAGGAAGATAGAGGCGGTTCATCGTCTCACGCAACCAATATTGGGCTTTCCAAGGTTCGCCAGCATAGTTATACAAATAGATCATGTGCTGGATAGGTTGGTTGCCATGTGCATAGTTACCCATGTTAGCAATTTCCATTTCACGAATCTCGTGAATCACTCCTCCATAATAGCTATCATCAAATACAGGAGGAAGATTGAACACAGAATCAAGCATACTGACAAACATCTTCTTGCCGCCCATCAGATCAACCAGTCCTTGTACATCGTGGAATACCGACCATGTATAATGCCAACTATTTCCTTCCGTAAAGGCATCTCCCCATTTAAAAGGATTGAAAGGAGTCTGGAAAGTTCCGTCGGAATTCTTTCCCCGCATCAACTTAGTTTCTGGATCGAACAGATTACGGTAGTTCTGACTCCTTTTCTTATAAACATCCAGTTCTTCTGCCGGACGACCTAATTTTTCACCCATACGGTAAATGCACCAGTCATCGTATGCATATTCCAATGTGCGTGCCGCATTCTCATTAATTTTCACATCGTATGGCACATAGCCCAGTTTGTTATAATATTCATATCCACGGCGTCCGGTAGTAGAAACTTTCGGATGTACGCTATTGGCCCCTTTCAGTAGACCTTCATACATTTTTTCTGCATCCGCTTTGGTTATATTCTTCATGAAAGCATCCGCCACTACAGAAGCAGAATTGTTCCCAACCATGCAACCACGATGGCCCGGGCTGGCCCATTCAGGAAAGAATCCACTTTCAAGATAGGTATTCAACAGACCTGCCTGCATCTTCTCACCCATTGAAGGATATATCAAATTAACAAATGGAAACAAGCAACGGAAAGTATCCCAGAATCCAGTGTCGGTAAACATATATCCCGGACGGATTTCACCATTATAGGGGCTGTAATGCACAGTTTCCCCCTTACTGTTTACCTCGTAAAACATACGGGGAAACAACACCGAACGATACAAACAAGAGTAGAACGTACGCATACGGTTCTCATCGCTGTCTTCAACCTTGATACGCCCCAAGACATTGTTCCATGCCTTACGACCGGCCTCTTTTGTCTGTTCAAAGGTCTTATTACCAATTTCTTTCAAGTTCAGTTCAGCCTGTTCAGGACTGATGAATGAGGATGCCACCTTTGCATGTACCTGTTCTCCTTTCTTCGTTGAAAATCCGATAGCAGCACCCACGTGATTGGATTGTAGTTCGAGATGTGTTTCAACCAAATGATAGTCTGCCCATACTTTATTGAAAGTAAAAGTGATGTACCCCGCGCCGGTGATGATGCCGATAACGATGCTCCAGAACATGAACACCGTGTCCATCGGATCCTTGATCGCCGTGCGGAAGCGGACGATGGAGAGCGCGCCGACCATGCCGAGCGAGAGCACGACGTTGGAGCGCACCGTCAAAATGGCGAGCGAGGTGACCATCGAGAGCATCACGAGCGAGAGCGCAAAGCTCTTGCTGAAGCTGACGCCGCCGAAGGTCACGCGGTAGATCACCAGCACGAACAGACCCAGCGCAAAGCTCAGCAGGAGCGTCGTGAGCAGCGTGCCGACGGAGATCGCGGTGAATTCCTCAACGAATTTGTTTTTGATGAGATCGGAAATGCTCATTGGTTTTTACCCCTCTTTATTCCAGAATGTCTAAGCATTTGGTGTACTTGGAAACGGCGCAGCGCTGCTTTGTCACGCCCTCGAGCAGCGCGCGGACCGGCGCGGGAAGGAACGCGTCGTACTTGACCTCCAGCACCGCCTCGCCCTCATCGAGCACCGGCACAGTGAGCGCGCGGTCGTCGAAAAGGTTGGTTTTGAACGGCGCGGTGCGAAGCTCCGTGTCGATCGTGACGCGGACGTTGCCCGTCGGATAGACGAACGGATACCGGACGTAATCGACCAGCACTGCGGGCTTCCAGCCGTTCTGCCGAAGCCGGGCAAGCTCTCGTGCGAGCTCTTCGGTATCGCGCAGCTCCTCGCCGCCGGTGAGGAACCATTGTCCAGTAACGTCCGTCAACATCAGAAGCGATACAAGGCGATATGGCCGT
>OGYW01000790.1_pt1 | contig 29681 bp, 17 predicted proteins | sample 1576621 | NCBI WGS metagenome assembly OGYW01 (sample SAMEA3541528, study PRJEB24748) | human gut metagenome | biome: human gut; feature: human-associated habitat; material: faeces | place: China | collected 2012 | reverse complement strand
CGGAACGAAAAATCTGCTATGCTCGATGCCATGTTTTAGAATCGAATTAGTATAAATCCAATTCAAAGGGGGCAGAAGCCCTCTTTTTTGATGCGCTTATTCCGCGCGCCGCCGCTTCGCCGGACGACACGAGCGAATCCACCGCAGCCCAGAAATCATGTCAAACTGCATTCGCGTATCCTCCAGCATATAAATAGGAAGAAACTCGCTCAATGGCGCGCGTCCCAGTCCTCCAGCAGCATCGCCCACAGCTCCACGTCGTGGAAATTGCCCTTGTTGAACACCTTGCCGCGCAGTGTCCCTTCGTGGCGCATACCGCATTTTTCCATCACGCGCCCGCTGGCGGGGTTGTCGCACTCGTGCATCGCCTCGACGCGGTGAATGCGCAGCGCGGTGAAGCATTCGCGCAGCACCGCTGCCAGCGCTTCGGTCATCAGTCCGCCGTTCCAGCAGGAGCGGGCGAGCGAATAGCCGAGCTCCACCACGCTGTCCGCGTCGCTGTAACTCATGAAACCAATCGTGCCGACGACGCGGTTCGTTTCGCGCAGCACGATGCCCCAACTGGACGGCGCGCCGCTGTGGTACTGGCTGATGATGTAGCGCAGGCAGCTGCGCGTATCCGCCATCGACTTGTGCGCATCCCAGAGAACATGCCGAGCGACTTCGGGGTCGCGGGAGTAAGCGAACATATCCGCCGCATCGCGCATCGTCAGCGGACGCAGGAGCAGCCGGTCGGTCGTCAGGCGCGGCAGGGACGCGAAGTAATCCGCTGCGGGAATCGGCTCATTCGGCGGATTGCGGTGGGAGAGCCATTGCCCCAGCTTTTCATACATGGCGGAAGAAACCTCCGATAATTTGCGGCGAAAACGGCGCAAGCGGCACAGGGGGATTCCCTTGCTGACAGCCGACGACAAGCAGATACACACCCAGCGCCAGCATGAGCAGCATCAGCAGCAGAAAGAGAACATACAGGGGATGACGCTGCTTTTTTCCAGCCATAAAGCACCTCCGTCAGCGAAATTTTCCGAAAAAACGCGCAAAAATCCGTCCACACGATTGCATTTTGATGAAATATTTGTTACAATAAGCGTGGATGGAACAGAACGTGCGTTTCGCACGTTTATTGTTTGCAGGGTGCGGACAGCAGCTGCTGCACCATCAGGAGCGCCAGCGCGGTCTTGCCGTCGCGGAACGTGCCGTCCATCACCTTCTGTACCGCGTCGGAAAGCGGCATCCGCAGTGTGCAGACGAACTCATCCTCATCCGGATGCGTCTTTCCAGCGTGCAGCCCCGTCGCCAGGTAGAGGTGGATGCGCTCGTTGCAGAAGCCGGGGGTCGTCTCCAGCACGGTCAGCTTGCGCCAGTGGTCGGCGGTCAGCCCGGTTTCCTCGCTCAGCTCACGCTGGGCGCAGACGAACGGGTCTTCATCCACCCCATCGAGCTTGCCCGCCGGAATTTCCAGCGTCAAGCGGCCAACGGCGATGCGATGCTGGCAGACGAGAATCACGTTCCCGTCATCATCCAGCGCGACAATGCCTGCCGCGCCCGGATGGCACGCCACCTCGCGCAGGGCGGTTTCGCCGTTGGGCAGGCGCACATGCCAATGCTCAACGCGGATAATCTTGCCGGGGAAAACGACTTTCCCATCCAAATACTCTTCCGTCAGCTGCTTGTCGTCTATCATGGTCAAAGTCCTCCTCAAACAATAGGATGATTTTCGCCATAGTGATTCGACAAGAGACGCAAAAAATCCTGCGAATCGCAAGGAAAAATGCGGCAGGGTGCGGAAGATTGACAAACCGCGCCGCTGCGGTATAATAGAATGGCATCAGGCCCGCAAAGGGCAGGAGCAAGGAGGAAACCCAACATGAGAAAATCCGGCGTCAAAGGTCTTGGCCGTCTGCTGTCTGTGCTGATGGTGGCGGCGCTGCTGATGACAACCGCGATGGTTCCGGCGCTGGCGCTGGATCGCTGGGAGGACGTCGTCGTGTCCGTCATTTGGACGGATTCGCAGGGACAGCAGCAGACAACGCAGGCGTTCCCCGTGCCTGACAGCGCGGAACATGCGTATTGGGCGACGCTGGATGCGTCCGCCCTTTTCAGCACGGTTCAGGTGCAGGTTGTATCGTCTGACCCGGCGTATACTTTCTACTTGAAAGATTATGCGTCGGAAATCATGTGGACGCAGGATGCGACCGCCCTTGACCCGATGTATTCGTATGAAGTGGATTATTACTGCAACAGCGTCTATGAAGGGATGTTCCCGCTGTACCTCTCGTCGCAGGGAATGCCTGAAACGCCTGCGCAGGAGAGCGTCAACGTGCCGGTGTACTATGTGACGGAGGATGGCCAGCAGCTGGATTTCCAGTACGCAAGCTGCCTGACGAACGCGACTACCCAAGTGTACGCCAATTCCAGCGTTGTGCCGTGGGATTATCTGCTTGTCAAACCCGCGTCCGGCGTGGTGGATGTGTTTGTGGACAGCATGGGCAACGCGTCGCCGAGCGAGGTGCGCTTTGTCTACGCCGTGCCGGAGCAGCCGACCGAAGCGCCGACGGAAGTGCCCACCGAAGCCCCGACCGAGCTGCCCGTCATTCAGGCGGAAGTGACTGTGCTGTATCAGCTGGATGACAACGGCACGATTCTGGACACGCAGTATGTGATGCTGAATCAGGGCGACAACTATGTTACCGCCAATAGCGCGATGACTGCTGGGTATCAGCTTGTCGGCGAGGACACGGTGCATGTGTGGGTGGACAACGGCGGCACGGCGAGCGTGAATCCCGTTGTGTTCCACTATGCCACGCCGCAGCCGGTAACATCCAACATCGACGTGTTCTACTATCACGAGAACGGCACGCTGCTGGATCAGCAGTCGCAGCCGCTGACCGAGGGCGTGAACTACATCTATGCCGCCAGCGACCGCGTGGGCGGGTACGACCTCATCAGCGAAAATCCGCAGACGGTCACGCTGCGTCCTGACGGTACGACCGACTTGGCGAGTGTGTCCTTCTTCTATGCCGACCCGCAGCCGACCGAAGTGAACGTGCCCGTGCATTACCTCAATTCCGAGGGCGAGCCTGTTGCGATGGACGACACGCTGACGCTGGGCGAGGGGACGCACCTTGTGACGGCGAATCCGCAGGGCATGGCGGACGGCTATGTGCCGATGCCCGGCACGGAAAGCACGGTGGAAGTGAACGTTTCCGGCGGTATCGCGACGCCGAGCGAGGTGTATTTCTACTATTATATTCCCACGACGGAAGCACCCGCAACCGAAGCGCCGACCGATACCCCCGCGCCGACGGACACGCCCGCCCCGCAGACGATGCCGGTGGCGATTCACTACTTCGACATGAGCGGCGTGGAAATTGCCGACCCGGTGGTGAAGGAACTGCTGCCGGGGACGTACCCGATGATTCCGGAGCGCGAAATCCCCGGTTACGAGCTGGACAGCACCCTGACGCAGTTTGACCTGACGGTGGATGCGAACGGCACGCTGTACATGGATGGCGAAGAAATTCCGGCGGATGCGGTCGGATTCTACTACCACCCGGTGCAGACCCCGACGGATGTTCCCGCGACGGAAGCGCCGACGGACACGCCTGCGCCCGCGACGGACGTGCCTGCGACCGACGTTCCGGCGACCGAAGCGCCGACCGATACCCCCGCGCCCGCGCAGCAGTTCGTGACCGTCACCATCCGCTACTACAACACGCTTGGCGAGGAGATTGCTGACGCAAGCGTGAAGAAGCTGATGCCGGGAACGTACCACGTCACGCCCGCGCATGACAGCATTCCTGGCTACGAGCTGGAAAGCAGCTGGACTTCATTCGACCTGACCATCCGCGAGGATGGCACGCTGCTGATCGACGGCGAGGAAGCGACGGCGGAGGATCTTGCGTTCTACTATCGCCCGGTTCAAAGCGCTGCGACGGATGTTCCCGTGACCGAAGCGCCCACGAATACGCCGATTCCGACCGAAACGCCGACTACTGCGCCCACTGAAGCGCCGATTCCCGTCGGGCAGCCGGTCAACCGCTACGCGACCATCAACGGCAATAAGGTGGCGTTCCGCAGCGAGCCCTCGACCAGCAAGAGCAACACGGTCATCAAGCGCTTGGCGAATGGCTCGAACGTCTACGTCGTCAACGAAATGCTGAATGACAAGGGCGAACGGTGGAGCGTCGTCATGGTGGATGGACAGAGCGGCTACATCAAGAGCGAATTCCTGACCATCATGACGCAGGCGGAAAGCGACGCGTATGCCGCATCCACCGGCGCAACACCTGTGCCGACGGCAACGCCGATTCCGACCGAGACCCCGACGGCAATTCCGACCGAAATTCCAACGGAAGTGCCGACGGCAACCCCGACCGCCGCGCCGCAGAACGCGACCATCATCATCCAGTATCTGGACAGCTACGGCAGCCCGGTGGCGAACGCGCAGTCGATGACGCTCGCCCCCGGCACATACACCCTGCGCCCGATGCCGACGAATTTGCGGGATGGATATGAGCTGATTCCCGGCAGCGAGCAAATCACCCTGACTGTTTTCCAAGACGGCACGCTGAGCATGGATGCGGCGGATATTGCCTTCTGGTATCGTCAGGTGGCGACCGCCGCGCCGACGCAGACCCCGACCGAGGCTCCGACCCCGACACCGACCGCTGTGCCGTATGAGGGATATGCCGTCACCACGCGCGAAACCGAAATGCGCACCGGCATCGGCACGGGCAACTACGTCATGGCGACGCTGCAGGCGAATGTGCTGGTGTATGTGAATAGCCAGCTGAATACGGCGGGCGAAACGTGGGACATTGTGACCACGCTGGAAGGGACGTCTGGTTATGTGCCGGACGCGAACCTCCGCTACGTCACCGACGCGCAGGCGCAGGTGTACATTCAGCAGTGGAATCAGTCCCGCAGCACGCCCACGCCCAGCCCCACGCCGTACCTGACGCCTGTTCCCGCACAGGAGATGGGCTACGCCTACGCCGTGGGCAACAACGTGCCGCTGCGGCAGATGGCGGGCGACTTCAGCGCGATTGAGGAGTACCTGATGCAGGGCGAAGTTGTCTACGTCTCCGGGCAGGATTATCTGGGCAGTATGCCGTGGCACCGCGTGCAGTATAATGGGCAGTGGGGCTATGTGCGCTATGACATGCTCCGCTTCATGACGCAGGCGGAAATCGAGGCGTACCTGAACAACCTGAACGCCACGCCCGCACCCACGCTTGTCACCACGCCCCAGCCCTACGACCCGACGAACTACTCCAGCTACGGCTATGTGACTACGACGACCTCGGTCAACTTCCGCCAGCAGCCCAGCATGAACGCGAGCCGTATTAGAAAGCTGTACAACTACGCGTTCTGCTTTGTCCTCGGCACAACGACCGGAACGGACGGCGAAACGTGGTATCATATCCGCTACAATGACCAAGAAGGTTACGTCAACGGAAAATACTTCCATTGGATGACGGTGGAGGAGCTGGAAGAGTTCCTGCAAAGCAGCGAGTACATTCAGGGCATCCAGAATAACACGACGGGGAATGCTACTGCAAAACCGACCAGCGGTCTGATTCCGGAAGAAGACAAGACCATCAACGACTGGAAGGGCAGCGGTGCAACGGTCAGCTATGTGCCGTGGCAAGGCTTTTCAACGCCCGGCCCGCTGACTTCGCCCACAACTGCCCCTACGCAGGAAACCGCCACGCCGACGCCTTCCGCTTCGCCCACACCGACGCTCGAACCGCTGCCCACCGCAGCCACGACGTACCCCGTGACGAACGAGAGCGGCAACAGCGGGCTGGTTATCTTCATCGTGATTGCGGTCGTGCTGCTGCTGGGCGGCGGCGGATTCGCCTTCATGCAATACCAGAAGAAACAGCGTGAAGTTGCCATGAAGGCGGCACAGCGCCGCGCACAGGCAGCGCGCAATGCGGATCGTCCGGTTGCGCGTCAGGCGGGTCAGCCGCAGCAGATGCGCACCGGCGCGTATGCGAATCCCCAGCAGCGTCCGCAGACGAGCAATGGCGTTTCGCCTGTGCAGGTGCGTCCGGCGACGCCTGTTCCGCAGACGCAGGATGAGCAAAACCGACCGCAAGTCGGTTATCGCACGCCGATTCAGCCCCTGACGAAGCCGCAGGAGACCCCGTCCACTGCCGCACCGAAGAGCACGACGACGATGGAGAATCCGTATGCGCGCCCGGTGGCGAAATCGGCAGAGGAAGCGCCGCGCCATCGTCGCCGTACAGATCAGTATCGCCAGGATGACGACAGCGCAAACCCGAATGGATAACAGAATATTTGGCAGGAGCAGCACGATTTGCGGGTTGCTCCTGCTTTTTTTGTGAATCAACAATATTTTGCTGTTTTCTGTTTACCAAGTTTGGAATGTTACATTGAAAAAGACGAACGAATGGCATGGAAACAAAGAAAAACCGGTCGAAAATTTGCGTACACTGAACGAAAATTACGAAAAATCGAGGAAAGCAACAGACAAAAAAATATTCCTATTACGATAGTTTTAACATGCAAATAACAATACTCAGGAAACTAACAAGCCGTTAACAGGTGGAAATGACAAAATCGCCACACGAAAGTATGGCAAAACACACAAAAATGCACCAAATGAGCATAATGAATGTTATTTTTCCGTCTTGACAGTTGAAGATTTGATGGTATAATAAACCATGTAAGAATTCGAACTGTGATTTGCCGGAAATCTGGCGAATTACATATCGAGAAACGATAAATGCGTTACTTGCGAAGGAGACGTGAACTGTGACAGAGAAGGAACTGCGGAAGCTGGGACGCGCGGAGCTGCTGGAACTGCTGCTGGAACAGGCACGGGAATTTGAAGCACTGGAGCAGCGGCTGAATGCGGCAGAAGCGGCGCTGCAAAGTCGGCAGCTGCAGCTGGAAACGTGCGGCTCGATTGCGGAGGCATCGCTGAAGTTAAACGGCGTGTTTGAGGCGGCGCAGAAGGCCGCGGAACAGTATCAGCAGAACGTCGAGCGGCTGTGCCAGGAGAAAATCAGCGCGGCAGAAAGCCAAGCGCAGGAAATCCTCGCGCGCGCAAAGAAAGCCGCCAATCAGCAGTAAAGAAACATGGCAGAAGGGAGGGCGCGCAAGTGTCAGAAGACAAGAATCAGCGGAAAACGGGCAAACAGCTGCTCAACGACACGCAGGAAGCGGCGGAACGCGCCCACCTGCTGCGGCAAATGAACCCCACATCCGCACAATTGGAAACGGAACTGAAGCATGAAAAGCGCAAGCACAGCTACAACCGCGCCCTGCGCAGCACGCTCTATACGCTGCTGGTGGTGGCGGCGGTCGCGGTGCTGATTGCAACCATGGTCATGCCCATCCTGCAAATCACCGGCACGTCAATGACGCCGGTGGTCGGGCAGGGCGAAATCACAATGGTCGTGCGCGGGTCAAATCCGCAGCGCGGCGATATTATCGCTTTTTACTACAACAATAAGGTGCTGATTAAGCGCGTTATCGGCCTGCCGGGCGAGTGGGTCAACATCGACGGAAGCGGCAACGTCTACATCAATGGCGAACTGCTTGATGAGCCGTACATCACCGACCGCGCGCTGGGCGACTGCTCCATCACGCTGCCGTACCAAGTGCCGGACGGGCGGTATTTTGTTCTGGGTGATCACCGCTCCACCTCGCGCGACAGCAGAAGCACACTGGTCGGTCCAGTGTCCGAAGAGCAGATTATGGGGCGCGTAACGCTCCGCATTTGGCCGCTGAACCGCATTGGATTCCTGCAATAACGTAAGTACAATACAGCAAGAAGAGGAACACAGGTTCCAGAATCGGAGGATGCTGACATGAACCGCAAACTCATGGAATTAGCAGAAAAATACGTTGCGCAGCGGAAGCGCCGGATGCGTCTGCTTAAGACGGTCACGGCGCTGGCACTCGTTGTCGCCATCTGCACGTCTTATGTGCTGATGATGCCGGGCCTGACGATGGCGGCGGAAACGTACTGCGGGCTGGAGGAGCATACCCACACGGCGGACTGCTACGTGGATGAGCTGACCTGCCTGATTTCCGAGCGCGAGGCGGAGACAGTCTTTACCGATATTATGCGCTGCAGCTTTGAGCCGCACCGCCATTCCTCCGATTGCTATAATGCGCAGGGCGAACTCAGCTGCGGCTACTGGGATGGCTACATCCACGAGCATGACGAGAAGTGCTACGACAGCAACGGCGTTCTTATCTGCACGCTGGAGGAGCATCCGATGCACAAGCACACGGATGCCTGCTACAACTGGGAAAAACAGCTGACCTGCACACTGACGGAAAGCGAGGGGCACATCCACACGGATGCGTGCTACCGGGCGAAAGAACCGACTTGCGGTCTGTTTGAGAGCGAAGGGCACCAGCACACGGCGGATTGCGTGACGGAAACACGCACGCTGATTTGCACCGAGGACGTTGCGACGAACTCCGACATGCCGCATGTCCATGATGACAGTTGCTACGAAGTGACCCGGACGTACACCTGCGGCCTGACGGAAGGCGAGGGCGCGCATCACCATACGGATGCCTGCTATCCGACGACGGAAGAACCGACTTGCGGTCTGTTTGAGGGCGAAGGCGCACACACGCATGATGATTCCTGCTACGAGATGGTGCGCGGCGACCTGAAATGCAAGCTCTATCCCGACCCGGCGAAAGTGCACACGCATTCCGCGTCCTGCGTCGATGCGAAAACCGGTTACTACACCTGCGGCTACATTCAGGTGCTGCGGCATCAGCATACAAATGAATGCATTGTGACAGTGACGGCGGAGGATTCCGGCCATCATCACACGGCGGACTGCTACGAACGCCACTATATCTGCGGCAAAGAAGAGCACACGCACACGGCGGATTGCTACTATGACCCGACCCCGAACCCCGATGCGACGGCAGCCCCCGAAGTGACAGCTGAGCCGACGGCAGCGCCCGAAGTGACAGCTGAGCCGACGGCAGCCCCCGAAGCAACGGCAACGCCCACGGAAGCGCCCGAAGCAACGTCAACGCCCACGGAAGCGCCCACAGCAACGCCTGCGCCTAGGGAGGAACCGACGCTTGCGCCGACTGTAACGCCCGCGCCGACGGAAAACGCCGCCGAAACTGTTGCCCCGATGGACGAGCCGTCCCCGACACCTGCGCTTACGGTGATCCCGTCGATGGACGCTGATGCCGCGAAGCCGGACGACATGATGATGCCGTCGCTTGAACTCGACCCGGGCTTCCTGATGATGGCGAACGAACCGCCTGCCGTCAGCGAGAGCGGAATGCAGATTACCAATATTACGGTATCGAACATCACACTTCCTGAAAATGCTAATGCGTACAACTATAGCTTCGCGGCGGACTTCAAGATTTCGGATGAAGCTATTCTTCGCCATGGCGAAGGCAACAAGATTATTATTCCGGCAGAGAATACGCATATCAAAACGGACAGCACTTCTGTCTGGTCGGGCACGGACGCCAAATTCAGCAATGAAAAGCCGGCGTTTAAGTTCCAGTACAATCCCGAAACGAATAACGTTGAAATGTGGTTCACCGACGAGTATATTGACTTTGTCCGGAAACACCCCAGCCATGACGACCGCACCGGCACCATGAAGATGAGCGCCGAAATCCGCAAGGACGATGTTAAGGATCTGGGCAACGACGACCTGACCATCAAGTTCGGTGGCGCATCGACTACCGTGAAGTGGGAGGACATCGACAGGGGCAACAACTCCCTACTCAGCGATTTGAAAACTTGGAAAAGCGGGGCTAATGTCAACTGGGAAAAAGGAACGATTGAGTATACCGTCAAAATCGAATCCACAAAGGGCACGAACGGCAAGAACGCGACTGCTCGAGACGTCATGACGGCGGTGAATAAGCAAATTGCCCTGACAAACATGACCGTCACGGAGGTTAAAACAAACGCTAACTGGAGTCAGGTGCCCGCTGTTGACTCTGCTTCGACAGAAATCAAGACGGACGGTAGTACATGCGCCTGCGGTACGACGGGAACGCACATTCACTACGTTTATGCGAACACGACGGACGAAAGCGGCAAGGTCTATACCATGACGACGGACTATGTGCTGCCGCCGCTTTCGGCAAATGAAACATACGAAATCAAGTATGAATACACGTTCGACAAGGACGGAATGACCGGTGAATACGATCAGCTGACAAATACTTTCACTGCGCAGAGTGGCGGAAAGTGGGACCATTCCCAGAATTCCTCTAACAGCAACCCTACTGACGTTCAGATTAAAAAGCTGCAAAAGAGCAGCCGGTACAACAGCAATGAGGGTTGCATTCAGTGGACGCTCACCGTCAACGAAAACCGTTTCAATATCAAGGACAAGACGCTGACGGACACGATGTTCGACCAGCTTGTGGACGAAAAAGGCAATCTGCTGTTTTCGAAGACGGACGGCAAGGGCTATGTGTCGCAAATCACGGCGAATAACACGCCTATCACCGCTGAAAACTACACGGATTACTTTACCGTGGAAACCGGCGTGGACGGCAAACCGCAGCTGAAATTCAAGGACACCACCGCTAAGATCGTAATCCAATACAAAACGCCGGTGGAAGCAACCGCGCAGAATCAACAGATTACAAACACGGCGGAATTCGACGGCGAACAAAAGACAAGCACCGTGACCGTAGGGCAGGACACGCGTTACAATGTGGTGAAGTCGGTTGACGCGAGTATGCCGGCGGATCCGACGAAGAACGGCGAATACACCGATGGTCTGTATCCGGTAGCATGGAACGCGACGTACACCTTCCCGGCGACGAAGGATGTTCAGTATAAGCTGAACTTCGGCGATACGCTTGACAAGAAGGTGGAATGGAAAAACGGAACAGAAATCATGCAGCACTACATGACGGCGGCTCAGGCGCAGACGTTGCTCAACGACATCAAAAACCTCGATGTTGTGAAAAAGCATGATGCGCAGAATGTACCGTACACCATTACGCTACTGACCTGCGACAGTCAGGGCAAAAATGAGGGCACGATGGTGGTGTCTGCGGAAACGACGCTGACGGAAGGCTACTACTATGGTTTCCGGTTTGAAACGACGGGCGAAGGCGTTGTGCTGAACGACGCCAATACGGATGTGAACGCGACGACAAGCGTTACGCTCCCGTACCAGACGACCATCTATCTGGAAAAGTCCCGCACGAGCGGGGTTGACTTCAAGAACACGGCTGTTAACGCGGGCAAAAACGGAGACGCGTGGTACAAGGCCGCCCCGAACGACCTGGTGGAGAAGAAATTCGGCAACCATGGCGTTGGTGATTTGAACGGACAGATCATCCATGAGAACGAGTTGTACTGGACCATCCTCCTGCGCAATGATGGCGTGGCGCACGACGAAATCACCCTGACCGAAACGCTCCCGCCGCACATTGTGGTGGATTACATCGAATACGGCAGATCGAGGTTGATTCTTAGCGAAACGGACAGCACGAAGATGACCGTTGTCAATAAGAAGCTGGACAATGCCGGTACGATTCCGGATGGCTATGAGGTCAGCAACGAGTGGAGCGAGCAGCGCATTTCCATCAAGGCTGATTTGACGACGGTGGGCGAAGGCGCACAGCAGCAGCAGAGAATCAACATCTCCATGAAGCCGAATGAGAATACCGGCGGTTCGGAAACGATCCTCAACGGCAAGGCGGATATGACCGTCAAGGTTCACTGCAAGATTGCCGACGACTTCCTGGCAACCGCGGTGAACGGCAGTTTGGCGCTGGGCGTGCTGAACAACCAGCTGGACGTGAGATACGACGCTGCGCTCTATCACAAGGAGCAGAAGACCGAGCTGACCTACGAGGAAGAGACGGTCGAGGCGGTGAACGTCCAGAAGGGCTACAGCGTCAAGGGCGGCGACCAGCAGGCGCGAATCACCTACACCATCGACATCAACCAGGCAGGCGCGGAGCTGAATCCGGCATCCAGCACGCTCAGGCTGACGGATACGCTGTCGTATGACGTTGTTGGTTGGTGCAATAACTGGCCAAATAATTATATCTATCTGCGAGACGTCACGCTGGATGAAGGCTCCTTCAGGCTCTACGAGGCGCTGAAGGATGAAAACGGCAATCCGATTCTGAACGTTGATGAAAACGGCAAGGGACATTTGGTGCGCGGCGCAGAGATAGAGAAGTATCTCTGGAAGATGGAGTTCACGGAAACGGAGGAAGGGAATAAAACCTACCAGTATCCTGCGCAGGGAACGCCGAGCTTTAGCGGATCGACGGTAAACACGCGTAAGCTGAACATAACTGTCACCGTTCCGGACGGCAAGGCGCTGATTCTGGAATACACGGCACAGGAGAACATTCTGCTGCCGCCTGAGGTGACGAACGAGTACAACTTCAACGACGTGAACCACAAGGGCATCAGTCCGGCGTTGAGAAACCACGCAAACCTTGAAGGAAAAGACAGCTCAAGTACCGAACTGAACAACAGCAATAACGACTACTTCAGTCAGGGCGGCGGCTACATCCACAACAATCTGGTCATCCGCAAGGTGGACAGCGCGAACACCTCGCTGCTGCTGCCGGGAACGGAGTTCACCCTCTACGCATGGAACACGGCAACCAACAAGTTCGAGGCGGTTGGCGGCGAAAATGGTAAGGTCTACACGGATCAAAACGGTATGATTACTTACCAATACAATTCGGAGAAGCTGAACGAGCGTCCCCTCGACCCGAACGTCGCGTACATGCTGGCGGAAACGGATGCAGTCGAGCCGTACCACCTCGTGCTGGAGGATCGCCCGCTGGTCGTCTTCCACATCGTTCCGAGAGCGGACGATACCGAAGCACATCCGGAGAGATACCCGGACGGTCTCAACAATGGCAACTTCGGCACGATTTCGAAGAGTCGGCTGCAGGAGCTCATGACTGCTTCTGGCATCAAAGGCGTGGTGGATGGCCCGCACACCATCAACGGCTCTGCGAGCATCAACATTCAGGTGAAGAACAGCAAGGACCGCCACGACATGGAGGTGCAGAAGAACTGGGCTGGCGACGACGCCCATGAGAATGCGCGCCCTGCCAGCGTCCTCGTGATGCTTCGCCGCTATGTGCTGACGCAGGAACAGTATACCGACGTGCTGAACACGGGTGCAACGCAGAATCCGCAATGCATCCTGTCGGCGGAAATGAAGGGTAACAGCAGCGCGTCGATTGCACGGCAGTTCCCGGAAAATCAGGAGGTTACGGTAACGCTGAACCTGTCAGGTAACGGACTTGGTGACACCGGGCGTATTGTGGCTCGCGTAGACGGAAAACAAATCGTTTTGCAGCCGCAGGATACGTCGAAGAAACAGTTCGTTTACACTACAACGATGGCGTATCAGAAAAAGGTAACTTTCAGTGTACAGTGGTGGCAAAGCTGGAATAATCAATGGTCGGCAGACTGTGGGTATGATGACAGCGTGAGCATCACGATGACCCCGGAAGGCACACCGGTTGACGAAGTGCCGACGCAGGTCACGCAGTTCACCGACGCCCAATGGGCGAAAATCCGCCAGCACCCGGACGACGCCTACGGCGGTCGCGAGGCTACGCTGACGGCGGCGAACGGCTGGCACACCCAGTGGTCGCAGCTGGAATCCACCGGCGCGGACGCGAACGGCAACAAGCTCTACTACATTTACTACATCGTCGAGGGCAAAGTGCCGAGCTACACCACATCCGGCATCACCTACACCATCGACCCGAACGCCAGCAAAACCACCGGCACGGTCACGGCGACGCTGACCAACGTCTACCGCCCGGAGGACAAGTACGGCGAAATCAGCATCGACTTGTCCAAGGAATGGTACGCGCCGGATGGCACAAAGCACACGATTACCGAGGAATTCGGCGGCGTACAGGTCGCGCTCTACAAGACGCGCTGGGATTACGTCAACGGCGCGTGGACGATGGGCAGCACGGAACGCCGCGACACGGTCACGCTGGCAGAAGCGAACAAATGGAGCGCCAAGTTCGAGGGGCTGGAAACCTACACGGTCGCCATGGAAAACGGCGTTGTCCAAAACGCCCACGCCTACACCTACAGCCTCCGGGAACTGAACGTGCCGAGCGGCTTCTACTGCCAGCTGGCATACAGCGGTCTCCCGCAGCAACCGAGCGAGTACTTCACGGACGGGAATCCCGCCCATCCGAAGGCGGACGCGCAGAACGCACGCGGCACGGCGACGCTGCGGAACTACGAGATCGCGAAGCTGACCATCGAAGCCGAGAAGCGCTGGGGTGAAGGCGCGAAGCCTGAAAACATGCAGGATACGCTGACCTTCCGCCTGACCCGCGAAAAGCAGGAGAACGGCGCGTGGGTCGCGGACGACAGCTTCCAAGCGGTCACGAGGGTCATGAGCATCAGCAGCCTGAACACAAGCAAGATCGTGTTCGGCACTTTCCCGAAGTACGCTGTGACGGGCTTCGACGAGCAGAATCAGCCCATCAGGCAAAGCTACCGCTACAAGGTGGAGGAGGTCAAGTACCAAAACGAAGCCACCCTCCCGTTCAGCGTCAGCTATAGCCCGGCGGACGGTTTCGTGACGACGGAGGGCGATGCGAACACCAGCACCACCGTCACCGTGACGAACAACAAGCTGACGAGCGAGAAGGAAGGTCTGTACCGCTTCAACGTGGCGAAGCAGTGGCTGGACGCTTCCGGCAATCCCACGGACAAGCCCACGCCGGAAGGCACAAAGGCGAGGATTACCGTGACGCGCACCCGCCATGTCTATGCCCCAGATACGGGCTGGACAGCGGAAACGCCCACCGCAAAGACAATCGAGCTGGACACCACAGCAACGTATACGGCGCTTTGGGCAGAATGGAACGAAACGCAGTCGGTTTATGCGCAATACAACGCCGACGGCACGGTGAAATCCGCGTGGGCGTACACCTACGAGGTGTCGGAAGCGGCGATTGACGGCTACTTCGGCACGCAGCATCTGCCTGCGGACTTCCCGCAGAAGCCGGAGGACTACTTCACGGCTGACTTGAAGGACATCAAGGAGGTTTACCGCCAGCCGCTGACGGACACGCTCCCGGAAGTGACCGAAAAGAACTACGACATTGAATACGTCAATGTGAAGGTAGACAAGACGTGGGCGCGCTTCATCGACCGCGACGAGCTGACCTTCTGCCTGATTCAGACGCCGGTTGTCGGCTACGACGCGGACGGCAAGGAGATTGTGGATGCGCAGCAGACGCAGTACTTCTACGTCACGCAGAGCCTGAAGGGCGAGGAAGCGCCGGAGTGGGTGTTCACCAACCTGCCGAAGTACTACTTCACGGTCAACGAGGCGGGCGAAGCGGTGAAGATGCCCTACCAATACAGCATCGCCGAAGCGTGGGACGAATACGGCAATTACCACGGCTATGGCTATCAGGTCATCTTCAGCGGCGACGTGCAGGAAACGACGAACGGCAATGAGTGGGGCAAGGTAGAACTGCCTGCGGACGGCGGAACGGCGGAAATCCACGCGAAGAACGTGCCGCTGTACGAACAGGGTAAAGTTAGCATTCAACTGACGAAGCTGTGGGACAGCGGCATCAAGGAAACTCCCACGTCTGTTACCGTAAAGCTGATTCCGACGCTGCACGTCTGGAACGGCACGGAATGGGTCAGCACCCGCATGGAAGACGAAAAGTACCAAGAATCCATCACGCTGACGGCGGAGAATGGCTGGAAAACGACAGAATCGCTGCTGCTGTACAGAGTAGAGTACAACACGGATGGCACAATCGCAGCAGGTGACAAGGCGGCGAAACCGACCGTATGCACCTACGAGCTGGTCGAAGTGATTGCGGACGGAGCGAAGTACACGCCGATTTACAGCTACACGAGCTGGATTACTGGACCGGATGATGTCTTTGAACTTGACTCCAAGACGAAAGCACCCATCAGTGTGAAGTTGAAGGCGGAGGACGGTTTCCGTGTTGACGAGGCGGAGAAGGATTCGGCTGAGGCGAACACGGACGGCGGAACGCTGTACACCATCATCGACACCAGCGCGACCATCACCAACGTGCAGACCGGCAAGCTCAACATTGTGAAGCAGTGGGCGGAAGAAGTGGAGTACGACGGCGCACAGAACCCGCTGGACATCAAGCAGGTGTCGATTTCGCTCTTACGCGACGTGTGGTGCGAAAACTGGACGGATTCCGACGGCGTGGTTCACTATGACTGGTTATACGACCAGTTCCAGCAGAATTACGTCCTGTCGGCGGAAAACGGCTGGAAGCTGACCATTGACAACCTGCCGTTGTACGACACGACCCTCAATCCCGACGGCAGCCTGCGCAAGTACCGCTATTACATCCTCGAAAGCACGAGCGTCGGCAACGACACGCTGGACCGCTACACGCCGGTGATGACGGCGGATGAAAGCGAACGCGACGGCTCGATTCTCTACATCACCTTCAAGGATACGACGGAAAACAACGTGACCATCACCAACGTGCCCAAGAGCATCAGCATTGTCAAGCAATGGGCGGACGCGGACACGTTCGGCGAAGAGGGCATGATGCAGGACATCTACCTTGAAGTCATGATGAAGTATCAGGAAGTCTACTCCACGCAGTGGAAAACGGAAAACCTGCTGGAAAAGAGCTACTTCAGCCTGGAGAGCGTTATCTGCACGCCGAGTTCGCTCACGGCGGAGCTGGTGCAGATTAACGGCGCGCCCTACCTGCATGTGTCGGGGCTGGCGAAGGCGGATGAACCGTGGCGCGTGACCATCCGGAATCTGCCGGGCTACGCCAGTGCGTCCTTCATCATCCGCGAAGTGGAGCTGGCGGGCTACCTGAACAACCTGCCGGACGGCAAGCTGGAGCTGGGCTTCAACGAAATCGGCACAATTACCAACACGCCGACGAAGCTGAAAATCACCAAACAGTTCAAGCAGGCGTATTTCCCCGCAGGCAGCGGAAGCGAACTGCCGCTGAATGTCCGCAATACCGTCGTGTACCTGCAAATCTGGCGCGAAAAGCGTGACGGCGCTGGTCTTCCCCTATCCCAGGAACGATACACCACGCCCTTGCTGGGTACGCTGGAAGCGAACATGGACGCGACGCTCTTGCCGGACGGCACCGTGAAGCTGACGGTCGGCACGAATACGCCGACGGATGCCGCAACGCTGACGCTGACACGCCTGCCGCGCTACTGGTTCGACAAGGATACAGGCGCAAGCGGCGAATGGTACTACTACGTCAAGGAAGTGGACGCGGAAGGCAACGAAGTTCATTCGGCTTCTGCCCCGACGAACGGCGAACGGCCGGAAATCAACTTGAACGTCAAGACACTCACCGTCACCAACACCCTGACTGACGTCAGCGCCCGCAAGGTCTGGACGTCGCTGGACAATCAGTTCACGCTGAATCCCGCGAACCTCCCGGACATCACGCTGACGCTCAAGCAGACCACCGCGGAAGCGGCGGCGGATGGCGACAAGATCATCGCGAACGTTACCCTTGGCTGGGACGCGGAAGCGGGGAAGGTCGTCACGAAGAATCTGAATGGCTGGCAGTTTGGCGAAGTGGTTGAATACACCGCGCCGGAAGGCAGCAAGAACATCTGGTGGGGCTACAAGTGGTACAATCTCCCGGCGTATGACGCGGGTGGCAACATCTACCGCTACTACGTCGTCGAGAAGACCCCGGTGGGCAGTGGCTGGCAGCTGGTGACGGACGACACGAACGCCACGAACACCGCGCCGATTCCCGCGAACAGCGAAAATCGCGTCTTCCAGATTACGAACACACCCATTACCTACACCCTGCCCGAGACGGGCGGCATTGGCACACTGCCGTACACGGCGGGCGGTCTGCTGCTGATGGCAGCGGCGGCATTGCTGCTGGGGCAGGAAATCAAACGCCGGAGGGAAGGCTGCTGAGCAGTCGGCAGCCCCCCTTCCGGGGGATTCTCAATCCGTATACGCGGGCGAAAGCCCTTGTATAAACATGGGGAAGAAAACGACGGGAGGAGGAATGAAAAAAGCATAGCAGCTATACGTCAGGAGACCTCCCGACGTAGGCAACCCCGGTAATCCCCGCAAAACGTTTCCCAATGAGTGAAAAACGACAACGAAAAGGAGAAAAACCATGAAAAAGTTTTGGGCAATTCTGCTGGCCATGATGCTCGTGCTGAGCATGGTCACTGTCGCGGGCGCTTCTGAAGTGACGGAAGGCGATACGCCGACTGCTACCGGTTTTACGATTACGGTGAATCCGAAGGACGATGTGGATCACGAATACCAGGTATACCAGATTTTCACTGCTGATGTTGTAGCAGATGAATCTGGTGCGAAAGTGCTGACGAGCGTCAAGTGGGGCGCAAACGCCAAGAACGACACTGCTGCGGTCACGACTGGTGATCCTGTGCCGGACGCAGTTCTGGAGGCTCTGAAAACTGTTTCGGGCACGAATCAGGAAAAGCTGGCTGAAATCACGAAGTACTGGAACGCTGAATCCGCTCCGGTTGATACGTTCTCTTCCACCAAAGCAGCCCCCGGCAAGAGCCAGAAACTGACCCCTGGCTATTACCTTGTGCGGGACAATCAGGCAAAGCTGGAAGGCAAGGACGGCGCTGCCACGCTGCTGATTGTAAAGGTGCTGGATCAGGACATCGTTGCGACTGCAAAGTCTGAAAAGCCCTCTGTGGACAAGCAGGTACAGGACGAAGTTGCTGATGCTGAAAAGAACGGCGGAGAAGTGAATCCGGAAGGCTGGGGCGAGAGTGCCGACCACGCGCTGTTTGAAAACTTCAAGTTCCGTCTGGTCGCGACTATTCCGGTCAATGCGGATTATAATGACTATCCGACGTACAAGCTGGTCTTCAACGACACCATGTCCAAGGGCATTACCTTCGTTCAGATTGATTCTGTGAAGGTGAACGGCATCGCACTGAAAGGTACCGATTATGTTTGCACTGCAACGCCTGGTCAGAAGGGCGCAGGCAAGGTTGGTGAAAATCAGGATAAGCCGTCTTGGACGCTCACAATCGAAGACCTGAAGAAGGTGATGAAAGAAAACACCAGCATCCTTGTTACGGACAAGATTACGGTTGAGGTTGTTTACACGGCGTATCTGAACGAAGAAGCGCAGGTCTTCAACGCGAGCGCAACCAGCACGAACAACAAGAACAGCGTCGATTTGGAATACTCCAACAACCCCAATGCTGATGGCATGGGTAAAACGCCGGAAGACCATGTGTGGCTCTTCACCTATGTTGTGAACAACACGAAGTATGCGAACACGGCTGAAGCAGGCAAAGAACTGGCTGGCGCTGGCTTCACGCTTTATGACCAAAATGATCGTGTTGTTCCGCTGTGGAAGGATGCCGATGGCAATTACGTTGTCGCAGGCACCACGAAGCCGAATGATACCTATACGGATGTCGCAAACAATGAAATGATTACGGAAGCCAATGGTACGTTCAACATCATCGGTCTGGATCACGGCACATACACGCTGAAGGAAACCACGGTTCCTGCTACCTATAATCCGCTGGATCCTGTCACCATCACGATTTCGGCAGACCACAAGGAAGCTGCTGGCGGTGCAAGTGCAACCATGGAACTCACGGCGGCTTCTACGATGAACAACAAGCTCGTCAACAAGTCCGGCGCGACCCTGCCTGAGACCGGCGGCATCGGCACGACCATCTTCTACGTGCTGGGCGGCATGATGTTCGTGGGCGCGGCGCTCATCCTCATCGTTCGCCGCAAGGCCGAAGCGGACGAAATCTGATTTCTCTCCCGCAATTCGTTGAACATCCCCATGTTCTGATGAAACCCCTGCCGGGCGGTGCGCGCAATGCCGCCGCCCGGCATTCCCAAATGGGAAAATGAAGCATGATTGCAGAAAGGAGGCGGCTCATGAAGCGCAATATGACAACCATTTTGCTGTTTGTGGTGCTGTTTGTGGGTCTGGCGCTCCTTCTGTACCCGTCCGTGTCGGATTTCTACAATTCCTTCCACCAGTCGCGTGCCGTAGCCACCTACAACACGGTGGTGGAGCAGGAGTCCAAGAAGGATTACGAGGCGGATTGGGCGGCGGCAAACGCTTATAACGAAAAACTCCGCGCACAGTCCACCGTTGATCGCTTGATCATGACCGACGAGGAGCGCGAGGAGTACGACGCGGTGATGAATGTCGGCGGTTCGGGCATCATCGGGGTGATTGAGATTCCGCAGATTGCCGTGACGCTGCCACTGTATCACTCGACGAACGCCAACGTGCTTCAGGTCGCCGTCGGTCACATTGAGGGCACAAGCCTGCCGACCGGCGAACCGGGGACGCATTCCGCCTTCTCGGCGCATCGAGGGCTGCCCTCCGCCAAGCTCTTTACCAACCTTGACCAGCTCACCTACGGCGATACCTTCACCCTCCGCGTGCTGGACAAGGTGCTGACCTATGAAATCGACCAGATTCTCATTGTCGAGCCGCATGACGTCAGCGCACTGCAAATCTATGACGGCATGGATTTGTGTACGCTCGTCACCTGCACGCCCTACGGCATTAACTCGCACCGGCTGCTTGTCCGTGGACACCGGGTCGAAACATCGCTTGCGCAGCTATCCGTGCGCATCTCCGCGGACGCACTCGTGATTGACCCCTACATCGTCGCGCCGATTGTCGCCGCGCCGATGCTGCTGATTCTCCTCATTCTCATGCTGGTAACGACCAGCCCGAAACACAAGAAGCGGAAAGGAGCTGAGCGGTCGTGATGAGCCGCAAACCCTCGCGCCTGCTGGCGCTTGTCCTGCTGACAGCATTGTGCTGCCTTCTGCTTGCGCCCTGCGCGCTTGCCTTTGAACGGGTGGATTTGACGCACCCCTTGACGTTCGCCATTCAGGCGGATGACAACGAGGATGATGCGCACCTGCCCGGCGTGACCTTCCAGCTGTATCAGGTGGCGGACATGGACGCGGACGCTCGGTTCGCCCTGCGCAGCCCGTACAGCACCCTGAATATCGACATTAACGCGCTGAAGAACGCGGCGGACTGGGCAGCCGCGTCCGAAGCGATGAAAGCCCTCACCGCGTCCGAAACGCCTGATTTCACCGGCACGACGGACGAAAACGGTCGAGTTTCCTTCGCGGGACTCAACCCCGGTCTGTACCTTGTTTCCGGCACGCCGGTTATCATCGGCGGCTGGGCGTACAGTTTCCAGTCCTTCCTGACCTCTGTGCCGACGCGCAATGTGGACGACGAGTGGCAGTATGACGTCCTCTCCACCATCAAGCTGGAACGTTCACCCGCGCTGATTGACCTTGAGTGCGTCAAGGTGTGGGACGACGACAACCGCGGCACATATCGCCCTGTGCAGATTGAAATTCATCTGATGCAGGACGGTCAGCATATCGACACGGTGATTCTGAACAGCGAAAACAACTGGCATCATATCTTCAAGGATTTGCCGGCTGACCATGTGTACACCCTCAACGAGATTCTGGGGGCTGACGTGTACTATGAGCCGGAATATTCCATCGAAAACGGCGTGTATGTGATTACCAATCGCCGCACGGTCACGCCGACCCCGACCGCTCCGATTCCCGAAACGGGGCAGCTGTGGTGGCCAGTGCCGATTCTGGCGGGCGCGGGCATGATTCTGTTCGTCATTGGCTGGATTCTGCACCGGAAATGGAGCCAAGAGCATGAAGAACCGTAAGGGCAATTTGCTGATGACGCTGGGGCTGGTGCTGATTTTGGCGGCACTGGCGCTGGTGGGCTACAACCAGTGGGATGCCAGCCGCGCGCAGCAGGAGTCGGATGATGCGCTGATGGCGCTGGAGCAGATTCGCATTCAGCGGCAGATGGAATCGCAGCAGACCGCCGCACCGCCCGTAGTCACCGCGACGATGATGCCGACTGACACACCCGCGACGGATGCGCCGATAACCGACGCGCCGACGGCGGATGCCACTACGGCGGATACCCCGGCAGCATCCACGCCCTCCGTAACTGACGCACTGACGACCGACATTCCGCGTGATGACGTAACCGCCACGGACACCCCTGCGACGAGTGCGCCCGCAACGGCGAATCCTGCGACGAATCCGCCGAAGCCGACAAACGCGCCGACGGCAGGGACGGCGACGAAGCCGCCGAAGCCGACGAGCACGCCGGATGCCGCGCAAACATCAAATCCGACGAGCACGCCGGAAATCACCGAAACGCCCATGCCGACGGAAACGCCTGAACCGACCGAAACGCCTGAACCGACACCGTCCCCCGAACCTACGTCGACATCCACGCCCGCGCCGACGGGCAAGCTCTACGAGCGTGTGCCGGGAATCGAAATGCCGGGCGAGAAGGTCAATGGGCACGAATATATCGGCACGCTGTCCATTCCGTCGCTGGGGCTGAAAGTGCCGGTGCAGCGCAACTGGTCGTACGAGAACCTGAGCGTGTCGCCGTGCCGCTATTCCGGCAGCGCCTACGCGGACAACCTCGCTATTATTGCGCACACCTACCACTTTGGCAAGCTGAGCAGCTTGGCGCTGGACGCAACCGTTACCTTCACGGACATGGAGAATAACGTTTTCCGCTACGTTGTGCGGGAGAAAAACACGATTTCGCCCAACGATGCGAACGAAATTGCCCATTCCGGCTATGACCTGACGCTTGTGACCTGCACCATTAGCGGCACAAAACGCGTGGCGGTGTACTGCGAGCGCGTGAGATAATCCAACAAAAGGACTGTCTGCAACGGGCAGCCCTTTTTTCGTGAAATCCATGCAACGTGGCAGGAATTGACGCGGTGGAGCGCGAAATAAAACAATCGCGGCGTAACTTTCGCCGCAGGAAGGGAAAGCAACCTTGAACTGGAAAATACACCTTTATCGTGCTATCCTCTGGCTGATTACGCTGTCCCTGCTGCTGGTGATGTTCGGCTTCTCGGCACAGGAAGGCACGCAGTCCGGCAGCATCAGCGATAAAATTGCCCGCCCAATTACGGATTCTCTGGCGCAGCGGCAGGGACTGACGGGGAAGGCGTACTGGAAGCTATATGCACAGGTGGATTTTGCCGTGCGGAAAACGGCGCATTTCTTGGAGTACACGCTCTTGGGAATGCTGCTGACGCTGCTGCTGGACAGCTACCGCACCCGCTGGCACTGGCTGTCATGGGCGGGATGTACGCTCTATGCCGCGACGGACGAAATCCATCAGCTTTTCGTTGCCGGGCGTACGGGCAAGTGGCAGGATGTGCTGCTGGATTCATCGGGCGCGCTGGCGGGGCTGCTGCTGGCGATGTTCATGCTCTGGCTGATTCGGCGGCGCAGGGCGAAAAAGCAATCAACATAATAAATAGGAGGCAGATTATGCTGACAATCGAACAGCTTTACGACCTTAACCACACTTTGGCGGCGGATTACCTGCGGCAGTTTACCTATCCGTGGGAGGCGCTTGCGGGCATCAAGGCGGAAATCCTGCGCATCGGCGCGGCGCTTGACCCGGCGGAATACACCGAAGTCAGTGAGCACGTCTGGGTGCACAAAACCGCGACGGTTGCGCCGACGGCGTATCTGGGTGCGCCCTGCATCATCGGCGCGCGGACGGAAGTGCGGCATTGCGCGTTCATCCGCGGCAGTGCGCTGGTGGGGGCAGACTGTGTGGTCGGCAACTCTGTGGAGCTGAAGAACGTGATTCTTTTCGACCATGTGCAGACGCCGCACTACAACTACGTCGGCGACAGCATCCTCGGTTATTGCAGCCACATGGGGGCGGGGTCGATTACCAGCAACGTGAAGAGCGACAAGACGCTGGTGACGGTTCGCGGCGCAGGCGAAAGCATGGCAACCGGCTTGAAGAAAATGGGTGCAATGCTTGGCGACTATGTGGAAATCGGCTGCAACAGCGTGCTGAACCCCGGCACGGTTATCGGGCGGGAGAGCCAAATCTACCCGCTGAGCTGCGTGCGTGGTGAAGTGCCCGAAAGAAGCATCTGGAAAACTGGCGGCGTGGTGGTGAAGAAGCAATGATTCAGCCGATTGTGAGAGATGTGATGTTCCTGTCCTGCAAGAGCCAGACGGCGACGGCGGAGGATCTGCCCGTTGCGCGTGACCTCGCGGATACCTTGCGCGCCCATGCGCATGAGTGCGTCGGCATGGCGGCGAACATGATTGGCATCCGCAAGCGCATCATTGCGGTGATGGCGGGGAAAACCGTGCTGGTGATGCTCAACCCGGTCATCACGGATCGCCAGATCCCCTTCGCAGCGCAGGAGGGGTGCTTGTCGCTGGACGGCGAGCGCCCGTGTTTGCGGTATCAGCAGATTTTGATGGAATATCAGGATGAGCAGCTGCAGCGGCATGTGCAGCGGTTCTCTGGTTTCACCGCGCAGGTGATTCAGCACGAGGTGGATCATTTGGAAGGCATCATTATTTGAGGTGAGGACATGACTATCACACAAACGCTCTGTCAGGAGTTCCAAACCGCCCCGTGGCAAATCGACGCCGTCATTCGCCTGCTTGACGAGGGCTGCACGCTGCCGTTTATCGCGCGCTACCGCAAGGAACAGCACGGGTCGCTGGATGACCAGAAGCTGCGCGAAATCAGCGAACGGCTGACGGCGCTGCGGGCACTCGAAGCGCGTCGGCAGGAAATCAGTGAAAGCCTGCAAAAGTTAGATGTCTGGACGGAGAAGCTGCAAAGCGACCTCGATGCTGCCGCGACATTGGCGCAATTGGAGGATATTTATCGCCCGTACCGCCCGAAGCGCCGTACCCGCGCGTCCATTGCCAAGGAGAAGGGGCTGGAGCCGCTCGCGAACGCGCTGATGCTCCAGCAGCGGAACATGATGGCGCCGGAAACCATCGCCCTGCGCTATGTGAACGCGGAGAAGGGCGTCGAAACGGCGGAGGATGCCCTGCAAGGCGCGATGGATATTATCGCCGAGGTCGTCAGCGACGATGCCGCCGTCCGCACGAAGCTCAAAACGTACTACCATCAAACGGCGATGGTCGCGACGGTCGCGGCGAAAGACGAGGACAGCACCTACCGCATGTACTACGACCACCGCGAGCCGCTGCGCCTGATGCCGTCGCACCGGGTGCTGGCGATGAACCGCGGGGAGAAGGAGGGCTTCCTCAAAGTCGCGCTGGACGTGGACAAGGAGAAAGCGCAGCAGCTCGTGCGCTATGGCTTTGTGCAGCAGACGGGCAGCCCGGCGTGCAAGTACGTCGCGCAGGCGTGCGACGACGCGTATACGCGGCTGATTGCGCCGTCGCTGGACACGGAACTGCGCGCGGAATTGACCGACAAGGCGAGTGCAGCGGCGATTCGCGTGTTCGCGCTGAACCTGCGCCCGCTGCTGATGCAGCCGCCGGTGCGCGGGAAGGTCGCGATGGGGCTTGACCCCGGCATCCGCACGGGCTGCAAGGTCGCGGTTGTGGACGAAACCGGGCGCGTGCTGGATACGGGCGTCATTTTCCCGCTGCCCAGCCACGGCAAGGTTGCGCAGGCGAAGGAAACCGTCAAGCGCATGATCCAGAAGCACCACGTCGGCATCGTCGCCATCGGCAACGGCACGGCGGGGCGCGAGACAGAGCAGTTCTTCGTCGAGGTGATGAAGGAGCTGGCGCTGGGCGATGCGCTCAAATACATGGTCGTCAGCGAGGCGGGCGCGTCGGTGTATTCCGCGTCGAAGCTGGCGGCGGAGGAGTTCCCGCAGTTTGATGTCAGTCTGCGTTCGGCGGTGTCGATTGCGCGGCGCTTGCAGGATCCGCTGGCGGAACTGGTCAAAATCGACCCGAAGGCGATTGGCGTAGGACAGTATCAGCATGACCTAAAAGCAGCGGAACTGGACGCGGCGCTGGGCGGCGTGGTCGAGGACTGTGTGAACAGCGTCGGTGTGGATGTGAATACGGCGAGCGTGTCGCTGCTGAGTTACGTCGCGGGCATCAACACGACCGTCGCGAAGAATATCGTGGCGTACCGCGAGGAAAACGGCGCGTTCACGACCCGCGCACAGCTGAAGAAAGTGCCGCGCCTTGGCCCCAAAGCCTTCGAACAGTGCGCAGGCTTCCTGCGCATTCCCGGCGGCAAGGACTTGATAGAGAACACAGGCGTTCACCCGGAGAGTTACGACGCGGCGCGCGCCCTTTTGAAGCACTTTTCGCTCACCCCGGCGGAGGCGGTCGGCAAGCTGCTGACCTTGGCGGACGCGGAGGGGTTCGCGGCGCTGGCGAAGCAGCTGAATGTGGGTGAACCGACCCTGCGCGACATTGCGGCGGAGCTGTCCCGCCCCGGCCGCGACCCGCGCGATGAGCTGCCGCAGGTGCTGATGCGCAGCGACGTGATGGATTTGAAGGACTTGCAGCCCGGCATGGAGCTTCGCGGCACGGTGCGCAACGTGACTGACTTCGGCGCGTTTGTGGACATCGGTGTTCACCGCGACGGCTTGGTGCATATCAGCCAGATGGCGCAGCGCCGCGTGAATCATCCGAGCGAAGTCGTCCGAGTCGGCGACATCGTGACCGTGTGGGTGCTGGAAGCGGATGCGAAAACGAACAGAATTAGTCTGACAATGCGTCCGCCGGCGAAAGGGTAAGGCAATTTCTCAACAACCAAAAGCACACAAACTAAAAAACTAACATAACAGACCTGTAACATCCGAAGGGGCGCCGAAGGTTTCCAAAGGGCGATCGGAAAGCCCTTTGGTCGCTCCCGCAGGAGCGAAATCCCTGCGTAACAATCCAATCCTATAAGCAATAGGAGGAAAATTCATGCAAAACATGCGAAAATGGATTGCGCTATTCTTGACCATGCTGCTGCCGGTGCTTCCGGCAGCCGCCGAGGAGAAATCAACCATGCTGACAGGCAAAACAGCGACGGAAATCGTCGAGATGATGGGTTTCGGGTGGAATCTGGGCAATACGCTGGACGCAACCGGCGGCAATACCGCGGATGTGACCGCGCAGGAGCAGTCGTGGGGGAACGCGAAAATCACCCCGGAACTGATGGTGCGCGTGAAGGAAGCGGGCTTTGACACCATCCGCATTCCCGTGACTTGGTACCGCTATACCTCGGACGATGGGACGTACACCATCCGCGAGGACTTCCTCCAGCATGTCCGCGAAGTGGTCGAGTGGGCGCGCGAGGCGGATTTGTTCGTCATCCTCAATATGCACCACGAAGCGTGGATTAACGAGCCGAATTTCGCGGCGGACGCGGAGAAAATCGGCGAGCAGCTGACGGCAATGTGGCGGCAGATTGCGGACACCTTCGCCGACTTTGACCAGCATGTGATTTTCGAGGGCATGAACGAGCCGCGCGCGCAGGGTACGAACTATGAGTGGGGCGGCAACGCGGCGTGCTACGCTGCCGTCAACTACCTCAACCAAGTGTTTGTGAACACCATCCGCAAGGACGCCAAGGGCTGCAACGCCGAGCGCTGCCTGATGATTCCGGGCTACGCGGCGACCAGCTCCCCGGCGGGCACGGCGGCGATTGCCCTGCCGACGGTGGATGGCGAAGCGGCGGCAAACATCATCGTGTCCGTGCATTCGTATGACCCGCAGACCTTCTGCCTGCAGGACACGCAGACGACGTTCGACCCGGAGAAGGATGGCGCGAAAATCAACCGCGTGTTCGAGAACATCAAGGAAACCTTCCTTGACCGGGGGATTCCGGTCGTGATGGGCGAAACGGGTGCGACGAACACGAATGGCAATCACGACGAGCGCGCGAAGTGGGCGTACTGTGTTGCGCAGAATGCCCAGCGCTATGGCGTGCCGATTGTCATCTGGGACAATGGGAACAATCAGACGTCCGGCGGTGAGTGCCACGCCTGGATTCGCCGCACAGTGAATCCGAAGCTGCGCAGTCAGGCGACGAGCGTGGTGTACCCGCAGGTGCTGGACGCGCTGTGGGAGGGCAAGAACAGCGCGGCATGGGGCAGTGCGCTGACGGAAGTGCGCGCGGAGGCGGACGAGAGCATCCTCTGGGCGAACGCCGACGGCTTGACGAGCCAGAAGGAATGGGATTCCTCCTACATCCAGCTCGAAGCGAAAATGGAGTGGTTCGCGGACGGCGCACGCATTGGCATTCGCTATTCCGGCGCGGGTACGCCTAAAATCGTGCTGGACAGCGCGGAAAAGAGCGTCTGGTGGATTCCGGTGGACGCGGCGAGCGTCGAACAGAACGCGGACGGTACGAAGACCGCGTGGTTCACGAGCGAAATCCTGCTGGCGGAAATGCGCAAAAACGGCGTTGATAACCCTGCACAGCTGCAAAATTGTTATGTCATCGCGACGAACGGGAAGATTACCGCTTACCGCATCACCGTAGAGGGCATGGCGACGGCGCTGACGACCTACCATGTGAACGGCAGCGCGATTCATCAGGCGGATTTGCCGGATGCCCCGACCTACCCGCACATGACCTTCTGCGGCTGGTACACCACGCCGGATTATCAGCCCGGCACGGAAGTCACGGGCGCGAGCGGCGCTTCGGACGCATGGGCGAAGATGGCGCTGGACATGAGCGTCATTAAGTAACAAAGGAGTCAATAGCGTTGGATTTTGAATATCTGCTGTTTTTGCAGAACCTCCGGGCGGAAGCGCCGAACTTCATCAACAGCTTGCTGCTCTTCATTTCGGAATTTGCCGCCGGGTCGCTGCCGGTTGTCATTATCGTCGTATTTTACTGGTGCATCGACAAGCGCACCGGGCAGCGGATGGGGCTGTGCTTCGCGGGTGCAACGATGGTGACGCAGCTCATCAAGAATATCGCGTGCGTCTATCGCCCGTGGAAGCAGGATGCGCGGCTGCAAATCGCTCCGGAAGCGGCGGCAACGGCAACAGGCTACTCGTTTCCAAGCGGACATGCGACATTGGCAGCGTCTTTTTACGGAAACATCGCGGCGTACCTGAAAAAGTACAGCAAATGGTGGATTCTGCCGTGCGTGCTGCTGACGCTGCTGACGGCGTTTGCCCGCAACTGGCTCGGCGCGCACACGCCGCAGGACGTGCTGGTTGGGATGATGATTGCGCTGGTCGTGCTGCTGCTGTCAAAATACCTGCTGAACTGGGCGGACGGCGGCAAGAACCGCGACTGGCTGCTGGCGACTATCGGCATCATCCTGTCTGCCGCGATGCTGATGTACACCAGCGTGAAGCCGTATCCGATGGATGTGCTGCCGGACGGAACGCTGCTGGTTGACCCGTGGGACATGGTGACGGACTGCTACAAGGCGGCGGGGGCGATGATGGGCTTCTGCCTTGGCTGGGTGCTGGAGAGGCACTTTGTCGGTTTTGATGCAAAGGGTGCGGGCAAGGCGCGCGTGATTCGCGGCGTGGTCGGCGTGGCGTTGCTGCTGGCGGTGCGGAAGGGACTGAAGGCGGCGGGTAATCTGCTGCTGGATGCGCACTGGCTGGGCTTTGCAGAGATGTTCGGGCTGATGCTGTTCGCGATTGTGCTGTATCCGGCACTGTTCCAGTGGGCGGAGAGAAGGAAAAGCAAATCATGAAATTGGGTGCTTCGGGCGAAAATGGCTCGGAGCGCCTTTTTTGTGGTTCTTCACGGAAAGTTGGGGGAGCAAACAAGGGATTAGGCGAAGCCCCAAAAGCTGCACGCGGAAGGAGCATGAAAGTGCGACCAACCCAATCGCGAAAAGG